>Ga0255052_10001275_pt1 | contig 19143 bp, 16 predicted proteins | sample JV7_2_21_MG_FD_188632 | JGI IMG/M metagenome (GOLD analysis project Ga0255052, IMG submission 188632) | Seawater microbial communities from Jervis Inlet, British Columbia, Canada - JV7_2_21 | ecosystem: Environmental > Aquatic > Marine > Inlet | place: Canada: British Columbia | collected... | reverse complement strand
TACCCGGATACCATCCGACAGGTCATCAAGCAAAAAGATGCATATCAGCCCGAAGTCCCCGTCATCGCGGTCAATGGCAGTGTCGATGAAGCAGGCATTCAGGCGGCGATGGATCAGGGTGCCTGTGACCTCGTCTCGATAGACAAGAAAGGCCGGCTGCAGGCCGTCGTCGCCCGCGAACTCCGGGCATTCCGCGTCGAGCGCGCCCTGAATTCCACCTTGACTTCCGCGACCGAATACCGTCGCCAGTTCAACAATTACATGCAGGGATCGTCGAGTCCCATTGCCTGCGTTCAGGAAGGCATCGTGACAGACGTCAACAGAGCCTGGCTGAAGTTATTCAAACTGGCGAGGAAAAAAGAAGTTACCGGTCTGCCGATCATGGATTATTTCGAGGCCGAAAGTCAGGCCGCCGTCAAGGGTGCAATCGTTGCGACCGAGAAAGGCAAGTGGCAACCGGAAGAACAACTCGTTGCAAAATCGACGCTTGGCAAGAGTGAGGCCGAAACGCTCGACCTCAATTTTCAACTCGTTGAGTTCGACGACGGCTCTTATGTGCAGATCCGCATCGCTCCGCCCGAGAAAAAGCCCGAGGAGCCAACCAAACTGGTTCATGAAGCCCTAAAACGGGACCCGACGACCTTGTTCTTTCACCGCGCGCAATTTCTCGAACGTGTGCAGAAACGGCTCAAGAAAAAACCGAATTCCGGCCTACATCTTCTCGTCTATATCAAGCCCGATGATTTCTCCGAGGTCCGAACACAGGTCGGCATACTGAATACCGAGGAAGTGCTCGCACAGTTCGCAGAGGAAGTCAGAAAGCGGATGCACCCGAGAGATTTTGCCGGTCGATTCGAAGGCACGGTAATCATGGCTCTGCTCGAGCGTGGTAATGAGCGCGATGCTGAGGTCTGGTCACAGCAGCTCTGCGATCACATCGAAAAATACGAATTCAAGGTCGGTGATCTGAAAGCGAAGATAACCTGTACCGTCGGTATAGTCGCCGTTAGCGGCGTCTATTCGAATTTTGAAGAATTGATCTCTGCCGTTGCAAACGCGCATTCTCAGGGTAAACAGCAGGGCGGTAACTCCAAGCATCTCAGTGAGTCAACTGACGAAAGCACACGACTCAGGAAATACGATGCGATCTGGGTCAAGCGTATCAAGTCTGCACTGATGGAAAATCGTTTCCGTCTTGCCCAGTTGCCGATTGCAGGATTGAGAAGCGAATCGGCTGAAATGTACGACATGCTCGTGCGCATGATCGACGAACAGGGAAACCCCATTCTGCCGTCCGAATTCCTGCCGGCCGCCGAACGAAATAATCTGATGCAGAATGTCGACCGCTGGATTATTTCGGCTTCTATGGACTATTGCAACGAGGGGAGCGCGTCACAGGTATTCGTCCGATTATCCAGACATTCCATGCAGGACTCGTCTCTGATCGCATGGATGAAAAAGGAACTCGAGGCACGCGAGTTCGAGCCTGCCAGACTATGCCTGCAGATTCCTGAGCAGGAAGCGGCGAAGTACATCAAACAGACCAAACAGATTGTCGCGGAGTTCCACAAGCTCGGCGTGCGCTTTGCTCTCGAGCATTATGGCGTCGACCAGAACAGATTCCAGATTCTCGACATACTGAAGCCGAATTACATCAAGATCGACGGCGAGCTCATGCACACGCTCACCACCGACACCGATATGCAGAATAGCGTGCAGCAGGTTGCCGCCGCTGCAGCGCAAAGAAACATCGAAACCGTCGCCGAGCGCGTCGAAAACGCGAACGCGATGGCGGTTTTGTTCCAACTCGGCGTTCATTTCATGCAGGGTCATTACGTGCACGAACCGGAAGTCGTCCTGCAGGAACCCGAGGTCGTTCCCCCGAGGCCGATCAAGGAAGCATAAAAAGTGTGACTCGAGTCACACTTCTGCGCTCAAAATGCCCTTCAAGGGAAGTCGATTCCCGAAACATAGAAACGGTACATAGTCACGGTTTCGGCCCCGATCTAATCTGTTCTGTCTCATTTGTTTGTCCGGGGTTTATGTTGTGAAGACATCAGAAAAATATAAGAAGAACAACAGAACGGGCCAAAGGGACGCCCGTAGGACCGGAAACAGCCGCAAACAGTTGCTGCCAGCTTTGATGGCCATGGGCGGCGCGTGCGGGATGATGTCCGTACCGGCTTCCGCTCTCGAACTGGGTGAATTGTCGATTAACTCTTCGCTCGGACAACCGTTGCGCGCCAGCATTGCCTTCGCGCTCACCTCACACGAGCAGCTATACGATTTTTGTGTATACCTGCGCCCCGGACTGGCAGCCAACGGCCTGCCGGTCCTCAGTAGGGCGATCGTAAGTATCGCTGACGGCGCTATCCTGCTGACCGGGAGTCGCGCCATACGCGAGCCAATGCTGACAATGCAGGTATCGATCGATTGCCCTTACACGGCACACATTAGCCGTGAATACACCCTGATGATCAACCCGCCGACGCCTGTTGTGGAGGTGACTTCCCTCGTCGAACCGTCGACGGCACCAGTACCGGCTTCCACCGTAACGGTGGCTGAGGTGCCGCAGGCACGAACGGCCGCACAGTCCCGCAGGAATATCGATCAAACGCCGATCTTCGAAAGCAGCCGCTACCTCGTACAGCGAGGCGACTCGCTGTCAGATATCGCGTCGCGCATTTCCGACCGATCCATCGCACTGTGGCCCGCCGTGGACCGCATTTTTGCCGCCAACCCCGACGCCTTCATGAACGGCAACGTGAACCGCCTGAAAGCGGGTAGCTGGCTTGAAATACCAGACCTGTCTGTGCCGGCAGAGACCGCTACGGTCGCCGACACCGTTGTCGTCACAGAATCTGTGCCGGCGGTGAGCGAGGCCCAGGATATGACGGCATATACGGGTTACGAAACGCCAGCCGCGGATCCCGTCGAGGAGCCCGTGGTTCCAGTCGATAAGGTGCCGACTCCGGCCGTCGTGGAAAGCAGCGAATCCGTAGATCCTTTCGTCTCAGAAACAGACGCCGCCGAATTCTCCAATCTGCAACCTGGCGACGCGGTCGTCGGCAACGATTCCGCATTCGTATATCCGATCGATGCCCCCGGCGACAGCGAATTGATCGTCATTCCTGACACCGAGATAATTCAGCCCGCACCGGTCGTAATCACCGGGCAAAGCAGTGACGCCGGCAAGACCAGCGGATCGTGGTCCTGGTTCATCTGGCTGGGCGGTACCGGACTCGCGTTGATCCTCGGATTATTGTTGTTCGGACAGAGATTCAGAGAGAAATTTGGATCTGTTGCTGTCGGCGTAGCCGCAGAGCGCATGCCGAGCCGTCGCAGGACGGATGCGGCATCTCGGGCGGCGGAAGCGGCAGACGTCGATTTCCAGGTTCCCGGTGCATCGCCCCATTCGGCATCGATGTCTCTCGATGCGGATTTCGACGACGGATCGGGCCTGCAGGATGCGGCTGATATGGATGTCGCACAGGATTTCGGTTTCTCGGCATCAACGACGTTCAACGACGAGCTGGATATGGAACTGCCCGAGGGCGGCGATGAAGAAGAGCCGTCCGACACGACTGACATCATCCCACCGACCGAGCGTGAAGTTCAATTGTCGATTCTCGAGAGTGAAGTACTTCCGGGCGAAGACGACTACGACCTGTCCATGATTGTTGACGTCACCAAGCAGGATATTGTCCACTCCGACGCAACCGAGAAGGACTTGCAGGCTGTGCAGCTTGAAACCGTGCAAGAAACAGGTCCGGGTGACTATACCCTGAGCCAGGAGACCGACTACAAGATCCTCGAGCAGGACTATCAGGATGAATTCACTGCGACCCAGGTATTAAACGCGGAAATCGAAAAGGCCGCTGCCGAACTGGCAGATCGGATGGACATCGATGCCACCGGTGAAATAGGGGCCCGGCTGCCTGAAAACACGCAGGCCGTGAACGATGACATCAACGATTCCGGCGTTAATGATGTGACGGCCGAGCTGCCTGACGCTGACAACGATCAAACGGTTGAAATGCCGGCCGATGGCGACGAATTGACGGCCAACATGGAAATCGAATCTGGAATCGTCGACACCAAGAAGAAAAAGAAGGCCTCCTAAGAAGAGCCGCTATTCGGCCTCTTCCTCCTCGGCAGCCAGCGTGTCCGCCTTGCGCCATCCGCGTGGCAACAGATTGCCACGTCTTCCGCGCTCGTAATAATAATCGTCCAGATCATCCCACTTGATCGTCATTCGGCGAGTACCACTCATGACCTGAAGATTGCCCTCCTCCGGGATTACGGCCACGGCGACGAGCTTTTCCTCGCCCTCTTTGTACTTCTTGCCGGGAATGCCGATGATCTTGTTGCCTTTGCCTTTAGCTAGTTCCGGCAACTCCTCGGCCTCGAATACGAGCAGCTTGCCAATATTGGAAAGAGCCGCAATCAGGCATTCGCACTCTGCCGGAACCGGTGCCGGGACGACCGCCTTGCCACCCTGAGGAACTCTCAGAATGGACTTTCCGGCCTTGTTTCTGGATACGAGGTCCGAGAGCGTCGCGATGAATCCGTAGCCGGAGTCGCTGGCTAACAGGTATTGCGATTCAGGCTCGCCAATCATCGTACCGCAGAATTCCGCACCGTCGGGCGGCTTGAAGCGGCCGGAGAGCGGCTCGCCCTGGCCCCTGGCCGAAGGCAGTGTATGAGCCATGGCGCTGTATACGCGTCCTGTGCTGTCAACGAACATCGCCAGCTGGTTGCTCCTCCCCTTGGCCGCCGCGAGGAAACCATCTCCCGACTTGTAGCTCAGTGCCAGGGGATCGATCTCGTGGCCTTTGGCGGCCCTCGCCCATCCGCGCTGCGAAAGAACGACCGTCACTGGTTCGCTGGCGACGAGTTGCGTCTCGTCGAGCGCCTGTGCGGCTTCCCGTTCGACGATTTTGGTGCGCCGTTCGTCGCCATAGCTCTCGGCATCATCGAGGATTTCTTTTTTTATCAGGGTCTTCAGCCGCGACGCACTCTTTAGCGTCGCCTCGAGCTCGTTCCGCTCATCGTTGAGTTCCTCCTGCTCGCCCGTGATCTTCATTTCCTCGAGCCTGGCGAGATTACGAAGCCTGAGGTTCAGTATCGCTTCGGCCTGAATGTCCGACAGCTTGAATTTTTTCATCAGGACCGGCTTCGGCTTGTCTTCATTGCGAATGATCTTGATGACGGCGTCGATATTCAGATAGGCAATGAGCAGGCCATCGAGGATATGCAGGCGATCCCTGACAATATCCAGGCGGTGCTTCAGGCGTCGTTTGACCGTTTCCTTGCGGAACTTGAGCCACTCGCTCAATAGTCCGACCAGGTTGAAACCCTGCGGCCGCCCGTCGAGACCGATGATGTTCATATTGACCCGAACGGTTCTCTCGAGCGAGGTTGTCGAGAACAGGTGTGACATCAATTCCTCGACATCGACATTCCTCGACTTCGGCGTGATAACGAGACGGACCGGCTCTTCATGGTCCGACTCATCGCGCAAGTCCTCGACCAGTGGCAATTTCTTGTTGCGCATCTGCGTCGCAATCTGTTCGAGAATCTTGCCGCCCGAAATCTGATAGGGCAGCGACGTTATCACGATGTCGCCGTTTTCCTGTTTGTGAGAAGCCCGGAGGCGCATCGTGCCATTGCCGGTGTGATACATGCGCTTGATATCGGCGCGTGGCGAGACGAGCTCGCCACCGGTCGGGAAGTCCGGCCCTTTGATATGTTTCATCAGATGCGCGATCGTCGCTTTCGGGCTGTCGATCAGATGCACGAGCGCGCTGGCAACCTCGCGCAGATTGTGTGGCGGAACATCCGTGGAAAGACCGACGGCGATACCGGTCGTGCCGTTCAATATCAGATTCGGCAAGCGTGCCGGAAGAACGACGGGTTCGTCCATCGTGCCATCGAAATTCGGCAACCAGTCGACGGTACCCTCGCCCAGTTCAGACAACAGCGACTTTGCATAGGGTTTCAGTCGCGATTCCGTGTAGCGCATGGCGGCGAAGGACTTCGGGTCGTCCGTGGAGCCCCAGTTCCCCTGCCCGTCGATGATCGGGTACCGGTAGGAAAAGTCCTGCGCCATCAGGACCATCGCCTCATAACAGGCCGAGTCGCCATGCGGATGATATTTACCGATGACATCACCGACCGTTCGGGCCGACTTCTTCGGTTTCTGGCCGGCCGAGAGCCCGAGCTCACTCATCGCGTAGATGATGCGTCTTTGAACGGGCTTCAGGCCATCACCGATCTTCGGCAGCGCACGATCCATGATGACGTACATGGAGTAATCGAGGTACGCCTTCTCGGTGTATTCCTTCAGTGCGAGCTGTTCCACACCTTCCAGATTGAGTTGATTCTGCAACGCTATACCTCCGCCAGATTTCCTTTGGTCTCGAGCCACTTGCGGCGATCTGCAGAGCGCTTCTTCGCCAGCAGCATATCCATCGTCTGATCGGTCTTGTCCTTTGCGTTCACGGTGAGCTGAACGAGCCGCCGCGTATCGCGATTCATTGTCGTCTCACGAAGCTGTGGCGGGCTCATCTCACCCAGTCCCTTGAATCGAGTAACGCTGACCTTGCCTTTGATTTTTTCTGCCGCAATCCGGTCCAGGATGCCCTGTTGTTCACTGTCATCGAGCGCGTAGTGAACTTCCTTGCCGACATCGATGCGATACAGCGGCGGCATCGCAACGTAGACGTGGCCGGCCATCACCAGCTCGCGGAAATGTCTCAGGAACAGCGCGCATATCAGGGTCGCAATGTGCGCACCATCGGAGTCGGCGTCAGCGAGGATGCATACCTTGTGATAGCGCAGGTTGTCGAGATCCGGTCTGCCCGGATCGACACCAATCGCAACGCTGATATCGTGCACCTCCTGAGAGCCGAGGATCTCCGTCGTATCGACTTCCCAGGTATTCAGAATCTTGCCCCTGAGCGGCATGATCGCCTGGGTATTCCGGTCTCTCGCCTGTTTGGCCGAGCCGCCGGCGGAGTCGCCCTCGACGAGAAAGATCTCGCAGAGCTCGGGTTCCTGGGAGGTGCAGTCGGCAAGCTTCCCGGGGAGCGCCGGTCCCGACACGATCTTCTTGCGGACGACTTTCTTGGCCGCTTTGAGGCGTTTCTGCGCCTTCTGAATCGCCAGCTGGGCGATCGCATCGCCGCTTTCCGGGTGCTGGTTCAGCCAGAGCGCGAAGCTGTCCTTGATGACTCCCGTAATAAACGCTGCGGACTCGCGCGATGAGAGCCGTTCCTTCGTCTGCCCGGAGAACTGCGGGTCCTCGAGTTTCGCGCTGAGTATGAAACTCAGGCCGTCCCAAACGTCTTCCGGTGCCAGCGACACGCCACGCGGCAACAGGCTCCGGAATTCGCAGAACTCGCGCAATGCATTGGTCAGTCCGGTGCGCAAACCATTGACGTGCGTGCCTCCCTGAGGCGTCGGCACCAGATTGACGTAACTCTCAGTAACGTTCTGTCCTTCCCCGGTATGCCAAACGAGCGCCCAGTCGACAGTCTCGCGATTGCCGCTGAGGCTCCCGTCGAATGGTTCGGCCGGCAGATGCTCGACCTTGCCGATCGATTCGAGCAGATACTCTTCGAGTCCGCCGGAATAACACCATTCGATCTTCTCTTTCGGCTTCTCGACATTGAGCTTGACGGTGAGCCCGGGGCAGAGCACGGCCTTTGCACGAAGTGCATGTTTTAGTCTCGATACCGATATCTTTGCCGAATCGAAGTATTGCGGATCGGGCCAGAACCGAATCGTCGTCCCGGTATTTGCCTTGCCCACTTTGCCGACGACTTCGAGCTTGCCGCGTTTCTTGCCGTTCACGAAGCTCAGGTTGTATTCCTTGCCGTCGCGCCGAATCCAGACTTCGAGATTTTTCGAAAGCGCATTGACGACCGAGACACCGACACCATGCAGCCCCCCCGAATACTGGTAATTTTCCTTGTTGAATTTTCCGCCTGCATGCAGACGCGTCAGAATGAGTTCGACGCCGGGAATCTTCTCCTTCGGGTGTTTGTCGACCGGCATGCCGCGGCCATCGTCAACGACTTCGACGGATCCGTCTTTGTACATCGTTACTTCGATTTTCTTGCAGTGACCGACAAGTGCTTCGTCGACACTGTTGTCGACGACTTCGTGTGCGAGATGGTTCGGCCGGGTCGTATCGGTATACATGCCCGGCCGGCGTCGCACAGGCTCGAGGCCGCTCAGGACCTCGATATCGGCCGCATCGTAACGCTTGCTCATCTACAAGTGCCCAAGTGAAAAGCAGAGGTGCGGGGATTCTAGCAGGAAGCCGGAGCTACTGCTCAAGCGGCTTTGACGGCTTTTTTCGAATCTAGTCCAGGTCGCCGATCAGAGATTTACAAATGTTCTCCGCAACCGGCGAGACATCGACCTGATAGTTCTCGTGATCGATTCCAGCTGACAATGCAGCCCCATCTTTGAGCGCCTGCACCTGGGACTCGTCCAGTTCGAATCGCAAGAAATGTACAGCCGAGGTCTTGACCTCGTCGGAGCGCTCGAGATCCTCATCTGCAATCGGTCGGATTCTCTCGGAATCTCCCACTTGCAACCACACATTGTTCTCGATACCAACAAGGTGCGTCAGCATCGCCCGCCGTTCTTCCTCATCGGGGAATTCGATCATGAAGGTCGCTTTCCAGTTGCTGCCATCCGGGATCAGCGGGTTATAGGCATTCAGTTCCTCATCGATGCCATCAGCTTCGAATATGCGCTCGATACGCAACATCTCCTGCACCTGATACTGCATCGTCAAGCTGTCCTCGAAGTACAGCGTGGCATTCGTGCCGAGCGACAGACGCCGGTCCCGTTTGTGTTCCATCACCTTTAGGCGAAATTCATCGCGAACTTCCGAGTATCGTTCAAGGGAGTAGAGATCGTCTTTATTTAGTTTTTGCATCGATTCCATCTCAGATTCCATATGCCTGCCGAAGCAGTCCCATCGGGTGTTCGGCGTCCTGGTTTTCCAGACCCTGCGAGATCTGCTCCGCCGCCATGGGACAATCGCTGACAAAATGTGCGGCGTCACTCTTCTCTACCTTGCGGACGACCGGCCGGGCGATCTTTCTGGAGATATCGTGCGTTTCCTTCTTGACTGCATAGGTGCCGTCGTGCCCGGAGCAACGCTCGATCGCCTCAACATCAGTATCCGGCGCAAGTGACAACAGATCTCGTGTCTTCAAGCCGATGTTCTGTACCCGTAAATGACAGGGAACCTGATAGGAGACCTTGCCCAGCGAATTCTTGAAATCGGTACGCAGCTTGCCGTCCTTGTGGCGCAGCATCAGATATTCGAATGGGTCATAGGTCTTTCTCTGCACCTTTTTCACGTCCGGGTCATCCGGATACATCAGCGGCAGCTCCTGTTTGAACATGAGCGTGCAGGACGGGATCGGCGTAACGATGTCCCAGCCTTGATCGACCCATCCCGCCAATACCGGGATATTCGCCTCTTTCGAGCGGGCTACAGCTTCGAGATCGCCGAGATCCAGCTTGGGCATGCCACAGCAGACTTCTTTCTCGGCTAGCGCGACCGGGATTTCGTTATGTTCGAAAACACTCACCAGATCCTCGGCGAGTGATGGCATGTTGCGGTTGCCGTAACAGGTCGTGAACAATACGACCTTGCCGCGCGTATTCTCGGTCGCCTCGGCGCGCTCACCGAATTCGTGATGAAGGACGTGGAGTCTTTTTCGCGCGGTATTCGAATGATAAGGAGGGATAGGCGCGTCCCGGTGAATGCCAACGGTCTTTTCAAGCAATACCCGCGCGGCCCGATTTCTGTTTGTCGCATTGACCGTCTGCGCGATAATCGGGACGCCTGCGATACTGCCAACCCTATCTGTCGAAGTCAGCATCCGGTCACGACGCGACGCACCCTGGTCGCGAAATCGCTTGGCCTTCGCTCTGAGCATCAGATGCGGGAAGTCGATATTCCATTCGTGCGGGGGAACGTAGGGGCACTTCGACATGTAACACATGTCGCAGAGATAGCAGTGGTCCACGACATCCCAGAAAACTTTCTTCGGTACTGTGTCGAGTTCGCCGCTTGCCGATTCGTCGACGGCGTCGAACAAAGTCGGAAACGAGTGGCATAGATTGAAGCATCGACGGCATCCATGGCAGATGTCGAAAACGCGTTCGAGTTCAGCATGCAGCTTGTCGCCATCATAGAACTCGTCGGTCTGCCAGGCGATCGGGTGCCGCGTTGGCGCGTCCAGGCTGCCCTCGCGTCTGTCGGTTGCTTTGCTCATATTGAATACAGGCGACGGACACGGCCGGACATACTGTCCGGCCGATGTCATGAATGGTTCTTAGTCGTCGAGCGTATCCAGTGCTTTCTGGAAGCGGTTGGCGTGTGAACGCTCAGCTTTCGCCAGAGTCTCGAACCAGTCGGCGATTTCTTCGAAGTCTTCGTCGCGCGCCGTCTTGGCCATGCCGGGATACATATCCGTGTATTCGTGAGTCTCGCCGGCAATCGCCGCCGCCAGATTGTTGGAAGTTCCGCCGATCGGCAGCCCGGTGGCCGGGTCACCTACCTCTTCGAGATACTCGAGGTGGCCGTGTGCGTGCCCTGTCTCGCCTTCTGCCGTGGAACGAAATACCGCAGCTACGTCGTTATAGCCCTCGACGTCGGCTTTGGCTGCGAAGTACAGGTAGCGCCTGTTCGCCTGCGATTCGCCGGAAAAAGCGTCTTTCAAATTTTGTTCGGTCTTGCTGCCTTTCAATGACATGAATTGCTCCTCTGAATAATGCTTCTGACCACTTAGACTTAGTCTAAATGATGATGCACTGTAAGCCCGGAGGCCCCCGTTGTCAATAAGGATTACTCCGAACCGAGAGGAGCCGATTGACGCTCTTCCGCCAGCCATGTAGCGTCCGGAACCTATGAGCGCCAAGAAGCCTGTCAATCTCGAAAAAGCCCTCGCAGACCTCGAATCGCTGGTCGACGAGCTGGAGTCCGGCGATCTGCCGCTCGAGACGGCAATGAAGAAGTTCGAGGAAGGCATCAAGCTCACGCGCAGCTGCCAGGCGGCGCTCAAGGAAGCGGAACAAAAAGTAGAAATTCTTTTGAAAAGTGCGGGCGGCGAGGAAGTGCTCGAGGAGTTCGAATCGGACGACTAGTCTGATGCCATTTCAAGATTGGCATTAGCTCGATCCATTTCTCGCCTGATGTGTTCATCCTGAGTTACGGAATCGTATTGGGCCGGATTGTCTTCGCTGACAAAGTGCGGTAGCGGCTCGACCATAAAGTCTCCATCTATCGCGAAGAACAATATCATCGAGTACCGCGTCCACGGCGTATTGACGACTCGGTGCCCGGTCGCTTTGAGCCAACCGTTTGAAAAGCGCTCCGCCATGTCGCCGAGCATGACTGTGAAGGTGCCGATATCCGAAGGTGCCTCACACCATTGCCCACTGACGTCGGTCAGTTCCAAACCCGGCGCAGTCTGGTTCATGATCGTGAAGCATTCGAAATCAGTATGTGCCGCGATGCCGACGTTGCGATCGTCAACCGGTCCGTCATTGGCCGGATAATGCAGCAAGCGCATCGTTCTAGGCGCCCTGATCCCGCTATGCTCGCTGATGAAATTTCGCTCAAGTCCGAGGATCTCCGCAATGACCTGGCTGATTGCATGGCCGAGCTGCGTCACCTGTTTGTTGTAACTCAGCACCGCTTCACGAAAGCCGGGAAGCTCAGGCCAAATGTTGGGATCGATGCCAACAATCTTGTATTGGTCAGCTGTTAGTTCCTGGCTGATATCGAAGGACTCGAGATAGGCGACGGTATCCTTCTGGTAGGCAGGCTCTTCGAACATCGGCGTCCAGCCTTTGAGACCCTTGACGTATTTGTTGTGGATGTACTGTTTGATCGGACTGTCGTCCGGATGATCGAAGAACGACTTCATCGCCGCCAGCGTATTCTCTATAGCACTGTCTTCGACACAGGTATTGTGCATGTAGAAGAAGCCCGTCTCGAGGCAGGCGGCCTGGATGTTTTCGACAAGTTCCCTGCGCTCCGGATCGCTCCCTGAGAACAGTGGCTGCAAATCGAAATTAGGAATACAGTCGCGGTCGAGAGGCCTCGACGGTGCTTTGTGGTCAAGTGTTTCCGTGCTTGGCATTAAATACGGCTGCCGCTATAACCAACCGAGTTCCCGCATCGCCCACGGTGCATTCCAGACTTTTTGCATTTTGCTGATCCTGTCATTGCCGTTCATCGTGAAAATGTAAACATAGTGGGTATTGGTCTCTTTGTTCGTCGGCGGAACCGGCCCTCCATCCCCGGTGTGTGTGCCCGTGAACGTTGCGAAAAAGACGGCCGTATTCGTCGCATCATCATACGCCGACGAATGTAGCTCGTACTTGCAACCCGGGGCAATATTCTTGCCAAAGTCCGTCATCCATTTGACGTACTCTTCGACAGTCTTGATATCGATCAGCGGCTCGCTTTGCGCAAGAAAAGAGGCGTCATGAGCGACATACTGGCTGCACTCGTCCCAGCCTTTCACCGACTCGCAGGCATGAAAGAATTTGGTTGCATTCTTGAGCGCCGACATTGCGTAAGCTCCCCGTGGGATCTGGAATAATGGAAACGCCAAAGATTGTCAGAGACTAATCAGGGGGAGTCAAGCGACAGGCTTTTCCATCCGGTCAAATTGAAACCGGTCGCTGTTACTTATGTGTTAGCGCCGCCATCGCCCTGCAGGCGGGTGATGAGTGAGCGCAGGAAGACTTTGTTGAAGCGCAGCTGACAGGCGGAGGAGACTTGCTCCATCAATGTCGAGCTGACTCTGAGAATCGTGACCGGGCCTTTGGCCTTGATCGACGCGGTTCGCTTGGCGCCACGAACGTAACTCGTCTCACCGAAACAGGATCCGTCTTCGAGAACGCCGAGGCTGTTTCCGTTGGCTTCGACGGCCGCCTGTCCGGAAACGATGATGTAGAAGCGATCGTCCATTTCGCCTTCACGAACAATCTCCTCACCATCCTTGTACTCGTGCCAGTCGCTGGCTCGGAGCACTTCCCAGATCTCTGCGTGGGAGAACTCGTGGAAGAACGTGAGCGTGCGCAGCAGATCGAAGTGTTCCTGATTATCGAGGCTGTCGTATTTGGTGCGAAGTTCCTGATAAACGCGAGTCAGATCGGCAGCCATCGCCGTACCGCTCGGGCATCGTTTGTCAGGGTCCTTCTGCATGGACAATGCGACGACGGTCTCCAGCTCTTCGGGAATGTCATCGCGGTAAGTATGGATAGGCGGCGGCGTTGCATAAACAATCTGATGCAACAGCTTTGACAGGTTATCTGCGCGGAACGGTCGAAACCCGGTCAGCAACTCGTAAAGAACGGCGCCCAGGGAATAGAGATCCGACCTAGGTGTCAGTTCTTCCGACTGCACCTGTTCCGGTGACATGTAACTTGGGCTACCGGCGATGCCTTCAATGCGCGAGACATCCGAGTCATTACAGATTGCAATACCGAAATCGATAATCCTGACGTCGTTGTCGATTGTCAGCATTACGTTGCTCGGTTTGATATCGCGATGAATGACACCACGCCCATGCGCGTAATGCAGGGCCTTGGCGCACTTGTAAATGATCTCTACGACATCATCGACGCGCAGAAGATTGTCCGGTCGGCAATACGCTGCAAGGGTACGTGCGCCCTGAATATGTTCGGTGACAACGTAGTACTTGCCGTCTTCTTCGCCGGCGTCGTAAATCGGCATGATGTTCGGATGCTGCAGCATGCCGACCATGTGAGCTTCGTTGAAAAACATCTTGCGGGACACCCGGGCCCGATCCGGATCGGCATCTTCCTCGATGTTATAGACCTTGATCGCAACATCGCGGCGGTAATAAGGGTCGTGTGAGAGAAAGACCGTTCCGGTTGATCCCTTACCGACTTTGTTGATGATGACGTACTTGCCGATCTTCTCGGGCACGTCAGCTGGGCGATGTAGTTCCGTTACCGAACCGGCCATTATTCTCAACTATTCAGAGCATCAGCAACCCCACAAACCCCAATATCAATGCGGTGTACAGAGCAGCCACGAGGTCATCCAGCATAATTCCGAGGCCTCCTTTGAGTCTGTGATCCAGGTCGCGAATCGGCCAGGGTTTCCACACGTCAAACAGCCTGAAGAGCCCGAAGCATAAGGCCCAGGCCCATACCGGCGTGGGTGCGGCGATAAGTGCCACATAGATGCCGGCGATCTCGTCCCAGACGATACCTGGGTGGTCATGAACAGCTATTCGCCGGGCGCTCTCACCGCAGATCCAGATGCCGGACACTATCAGGGCGATTGCGACCATAACGCGAATTGTCAGTGGCAAATCCATGGTGAACCAGGCGAGAGCGAAACCCAACAGGGACCCAGCGGTGCCGGGCGCGACCGGTGACAAGCCGGTGCCGAGGCCAAATGCCAGCAGATTGACCGGATCGCGGAGAACTTTGCGCCTGATTTGGGAATTGCTTGACGTCATCACTCAAAAATGCCTGAAACCTGCATCATCGTATTCGAAGGCTTCGCCATGTTTACTGCAGCGGATATCGTCACCCGAGACGACCTTGCCGATTTGGCTCACTCTAAGGTGCAAGTCGTTCGCGACTGCGTGAATTTCGGCTTCGTTTGATTGCTGCGCCGTAAAACACAGCTCGTAGTCGTCTCCGCCGCCGAGTGCGAAATCCAGTGCCTCTTCGTAATCGAATTTGGCCAGCATCTCTGCTGACAGCGGCAGCGCCTCGAGTTGCAGCTTCGCGCCCGCCTTGCTCGCCTCAATCAGCTTTTGCAAGTCTGCATACAGGCCATCAGAGAGATCGATCGCAGCTGTGGCAAGCCTGGCGATCGATTGAGCAAATGCACAGCGCGGTGTCGGCCGAACGAATCGGCCGATCAGACACTCGCTCTCGCCGGTTTGATCCGAGCCGCTTTGCAGAAGCGACAAACCGGCCGCTGCGTCGCCCGGCGTTCCCGTCACGAAAATACTGTCTCCCGGTCTGGCCCCCGACCTCTGCATCGCTTGATGGGCTTCGACATCGCCGATCATATTGATACTGACGACTGCCGTTGGGCCGCGTGTTGTGTCACCGCCGATCAGAGACACCCCTGCTTCGGCCGCCGCTGTGAAAAGGCCTTCGGCGAATAAAGATAGCCAGCCGGTATCGGCGTCCGGCATCGTGAGCGCCAGTGTCATCCAGCGCGGTCTCGCTCCCATCGCGGCAATGTCGGAAAGATTGATAGCAACCGCGCGATAGCCGATATCGAAAGGCGAAAGGTCTTCGGGATAATGCGTGCCTGCAACGATGGTATCGATGGCGCAGACCAGTTCGCGGCCGGCTTCGGGCTCGACCAATGCGGCGTCATCGCCGATGCCGAGTCGGACGTTGTGATCTTTGACCGGGCGATCGAAGAAGCGGCGAATCAGTGCAAATTCGTCCACCATTAGTCCTCAGGCCTACTTTGCCGAGGCGGATACTTCGGTCGGCCGCAACTTGTCAGCTGCTTTGTCGAGGACGGCATTGATGTACTTGTGTCCATCCACGGCACCGAAACGCTTGGCGAGATTGATCGATTCGTTGATGACGACCCGGTAGGGCACCTCTTGTCTTTCCCCGAGTTCAAAAAAGCCCAGCAGCAATATCGCCAGTTCGACGGGATCGAGTTGTGATGTCGGTCGGTCGGCGTGCTCGGCAATCTTTGACTCGAGCGCGGTCTGCCCCTCACAGATCGCCGGCAGCGCCTCCTCGAAGTAGGTCTCGTCGGCTCGTTGATACTCGTCGCGAGCTTTGAACTGCTTTAGCAGCTCGACGGAGTCGTAGCCGGTCAGCTGCTTTTGGTAAAGGGCCTGGACGATCAACTCGCGAGCGCGGCTGCGTGGACCTGCCGAACGCCCCTTGCTCATCGTTCAGTCGAGCTTGCGCAGCAGATTAACCATCTCGATGACCGCCAGCGCAGCCTCCTCGCCCTTGTTGCCGGCTTTGGTGCCGGCACGCTCAATCGCCTGTTCGATCGTATCGGTTGTCAGAACACCGATGCCGATCGGCACTCCGTGGTTTCGGCTAACCGCTGCGATACCCCTCGTGCATTCTCCGGCAACATAGTCGAAATGAGGCGTCGCCCCTCGAATGACCGCACCGATTGCGACGATGCCATCGCAACGACGTTGTGCCGCTACCTTTTCGACGGCCAGTGGCATTTCATAGGCGCCCGGTACGCGCACGAGCTCGATGTCCGTTTGGTTGGCGCCATGGCGGCACAGACAGTCGACGGCGCCCTTGATCAAAGAGTCAACGATAAAGTCGTTGAATCTCGAGGCAACGATAGTGAATCGCGCATCCCTCGCGACCAGGTCGCCCTCGATTTTTTTTACTTTGTCCATTTGTGTTGCCGATTCGTCCGTTGTTGTCAAACGTAATCCGTAATCTCGAGATCAAAGCCGGAGATGGCGTGCATTTGCCTCGGAGCAGACAGTACTCGCATTCGCTGCACGCCCAGATCCCTGAGAATCTGTGCACCGACACCGTATGTTCGCAGCACCGAGTCGCCGCCTCGTTTCGATTCGAGTTCATCCGGCGCCCGGGACAGGGTGCTGACCATGTTCATCAATTCGCGGCTCGATTCCTGATCCCGCAGCACGACGATGATGCCGACGTCTTCCTCCGAAATTCTCTTGATCGCGCCGTCGAGAGGCCAGCCGAGGGCGGGATTCTGAATGCCGAGAAGATCGCCGAGCGTATCCTGACGGTGAACACGAACCAGCGGTTCCGTGCCAGGCTCGATTTCGCCTTTGACCAATGCAAGGTGGACGGTTTGATTGACGTGATCGTCATAGCTGAACAGCGTGAATTCGCCGTGTGCGGTCTGCACGGGCGTCTCGTCGATCCGTTCGACGAAACGCTCCTTCTCCAGCCGGTAACGAATGAGGTCGGCAATCGTGCCAATTTTTACACCGTGCTCGCGCGAATATTTTTCGAGATCCGACCGTCGCGCCATCGTGCCATCCTCGTTCAGAATTTCGACGATGACCGCCGCAGATTCCAGCCCGGCGAGCCGTGTCAGATCGCAACCTGCCTCGGTATGTCCGGCCCTCGTAAGAACGCCACCCGGCTGTGCCATGATCGGAAATACATGACCGGGCTGACGTATGTCCTCCGGCCGTGCGCCGGGCGCGACGGCCGTCTGCACCGTCATTGCCCTGTCATGGGCCGAGATTCCAGTCGTTATGCCCTCGGCAGCCTCGATTGACAGCGTGAAATTCGTGGCGTGATGCTCGTCCGTCTCGTGAACCATTAACGGCAGTCGAAGCTGCGAACAGCGCTCGCGTGACAGGGTGAGACAGATCAGGCCCCGCCCGTACCGGGCCATGTAATTGATGTCCTCGGGCCTAACCTTTTCGGCGGCCATGATCAGGTCGCCTTCGTTCTCGCGACTTTCGTCGTCGACCATGATGACCATCTTGCCATCGCGGATATCGGCAATGATCTCATCCACATCGCTGAATGCAGATGCTCGCGGATGGGGCGTCGTATTGTCATGCATAGCCGTGTGCCTTTAAAAAATCGACCGAGATATCGGATTCCGAATCGCCGGTGCCGGTCAGCAGCCGCTCAATATACCGGGCAAGCAGGTCCACTTCGATATTGACTGTCGTGCCTGCCGTGTAATCGCCGATGATCGTTTCCTCGGCGGTATGCGGAATAATATTCACTTCGAAAGCCCGCGCCGATACTTCATTAATGGTAAGGCTGACACCGTCAACGCAAACGGCCCCTTTTTTCGCAATATAACGGCCGTACTCTTCCGGAATCTCGATCGCAAGTCTAACCGACCGGGCGTCATTGCTGCGAGCAGTAACTGTACCTACGCAGTCGACGTGGCCGCTGACCAGGTGGCCACCGAGCCTCTCACCGAGGCTGATCGATGGCTCGAGATTCACGGAATTGCCTGCCGCCAGCGCACCGAGCGCCGTCACATTCATTGTCTCCATCGAAACATCAGCATCGAAGCCATTCGGCTGCAGTGCGGTCGCAGTAAGACAGACGCCGTTGACGGAAATGCTTTCGCCGATTTCGAAGTCCGACCAGTCGATGCCAGCCGATTCGACAGACAGGCAGAGGTCTCCGCCCCGCTTCTTGACGGATCTGATCGTGCCCTTTGCCTTGATAATTCCGGTAAACATAAGATTATTCTTCACAGTTGTTTGCTGGCCGTGCCGTAATTCGTGTGTCGGCCCCCACACGGCGTACATCGACGATGTCGAGCCGCATGCGCTGATCCATTTTCTTCCAGGCAGGCGTATCGAACATTCTCCGCGTCAGGTTACCCATGATATGTGGCGACTGATAAATCACAAGCTCGTCAACGTGCCCGCCGCCGAGCAGGCTGCCCGCCAGCGTTTGTCCCGCTTCGGCGAGGACATCGTTTATACCGAGTTCGGCGAGCTTTTTTAACACCTCACCCAGGTCGGCCCGATCATCCTGTCCCGGGACCACATAGACGGATGCGCCCGCTTCTTCAATCGCAGCCCGATTACCGTCGTCAATGCAAAAGACTGCGGTATAGCCGGGCAATGTGAGCATTCGCGCCGATAATGGCATGCGGAGGCCGGTGTCGAGAATCACACGAAGGGGCTGCATGCCGTCGCGGACCAAGCCTTCTTGTCGCACATTCAATGAAGGATCGTCAGCGACGACCGTGCCTATCCCGGTCAAAACGGCGCCGGAGGACGCCCGCAGACGCTGAACGTCGGCGCGAGCTTCGGGGCCCGTGATCCACTGACTCTCACCATCCTCCATCGCCGTGCAACCATCGAGGCTTGCTGCAGTCTTCAGCCGGACAAACGGACGTTTTCGCATCACTCGCGATATGAATCCTTGGTTGAGCCGTGCCGCCTCATCGGCCATCAGGCCCGTTCGTACATTAATGCCGGCGCCTTTCAGCGTCTCGAGACCGTCGCCATCAACTTCGTGAAACGGATCCTTCATCGCGACGACGACCTCGGCTACGCCAGCCTCGATCAACGCGTCGGTACACGGCGCGGTCTTTCCATGGTGAGCACAAGGTTCCAATGTGACGTAGGCGGT
>Ga0255052_10001274_pt1 | contig 19159 bp, 22 predicted proteins | sample JV7_2_21_MG_FD_188632 | JGI IMG/M metagenome (GOLD analysis project Ga0255052, IMG submission 188632) | Seawater microbial communities from Jervis Inlet, British Columbia, Canada - JV7_2_21 | ecosystem: Environmental > Aquatic > Marine > Inlet | place: Canada: British Columbia | collected... | reverse complement strand
AAATCCTCGTGCTCGTCAAACGCGGCGATTGCCTGGGCGACAGCCGAGCGCGCCCGTTTTCGATCAAGAGGAATTCCGCCATTGATGCGCAGGAGGAGGTTCATCGGGAACCAGAACATCGAATCCTTCACGAACCAGTGGATCTTGACGCCGATATACACCTTGAAGACAATGGCCCAGAAGCCGTCCCAGTTCGATGTATGTGGTGCGGCGATCAGTACTGCCTTACGGACCTTCGGTACGTCACCCACTACCGTCCAGCCACCAAGCCACAGGAGAAACCTGGCGACGTGGGGCAGAATCACTCTTGCGGTTTCCCGTCGTCTTTTGCGACTTTCTCGAGAAATGCGGCCAGGTATTTGAGGACGACCGGCAGCTCTTTCAGTATGCCGCGCAGCTGTGGCAGGTTTTCGCGCAGGTCTTCGAGTATTGCCTTCGGCCCCACCTGCTCGTTCATCCATTGCTTCAGTACCGGATGCGCGGTCTTCCAGAGATCCAGTTGCGGATACAGTTCTCGACCAAGGCCCTCGATATTAAAGAGCGTCTTGTGCAGCAAAATCATCTGCGGCTGAATTTCGACGTTGAAACGCTGCGCCACCCGGAACAGGCGCATCAATACTTGCGCGAAAGAAATTTCCGAGAGCGGTTTGTTGAAGATGGGCTCGCAGACCGTGCGCACGGCCGTTTCGAGCTGGTCGATGCGCGTGCCTTCAGGTACCCAGCCTGAATCGATGTGCAGTTTTGCGATGCGGTGATAGTCGCGGTCGAAAAAGGCGAGGAAGTTGCTGGCGAGGTATTTCTGATCCTGGGGGTTCAGCGTGCCAACAATGCCGAAATCGACGGCAGCGTACTTCGGATTTTCCGGGTCCGTCGCAATAACAAAAATGTTGCCCGGGTGCATGTCCGCATGGAAGAAGTTGTGGCGAAACACCTGGGTGAAGAAAATTTCGACACCATTCTCTGCCAGCTTCTGGATATTGGTGCCGGCTTCACGCAACGTTTCCATGTCGCTTATCGGAATACCGTAAATGCGTTCCTGAACGAGTACTTCGGGGCGGCAATAGTCCCAGTAGACATCCGGTACGTAGAGCATGTCCGAGCCGGAGAAGTTGCGTTTCAGTTGTGCGGCATTGGCGGCCTCACGCATGAGGTCGAGTTCGTCGATGATCGTTTGCTCATATTCTGCGACGACTTCGAGCGGACGCAGGCGCTTGCCGTGCTCCCAGTAGCGCGCCGCGAGACCGGCAATCGTGCGCATGACGTCGAGATCCTGTTCGATCTGCTCTTGCACGCCGGGGCGCAGCAGCTTGACGATGACCTCATGGCCGTCGTGCAACTGCGCGGTATGAACCTGTGCAATCGAGGCAGCGGCGAACGGCTCGGTATCGAAGCGCTTGAAGACCTCATCGACCGACTTGCCATAGGCCGCGTTGAGAATCTCGACGGCTTCCTCGGCAGGAAACGGCGGGACTTCGTCCTGCAGCTTCGCCAGCTCGTCAGCGATGTCCAGTGGCAACAGGTCACGGCGTGTCGAGATCGCCTGGCCAAACTTGACGAAGATCGGGCCCAGCTCTTCAAGAGCCAGTCGGATACGTTCACCGATTGGCGCTGAGGTGTCGCGCCGCCGTGGCAGCACGTAAAAAAGAAACCGCAGTGGCCGGAGCAGGTGAGTTTTCTTGATAATGTCATCCAGGCCGTACTTCACCAGTACGCGCTGGATGCTGATCATTCGTCGGATAGTCTGGCCGCGACGCATAGTCAGGCGCGCTCCGCCAGGCGTTTGATGCGAGCTTCGAGCCGCGCTACGTCATCGCGTAACGAGTCGACCTCACTGGCGAACTTTTCGACTTCGTACCGACTCGGGACTTCGCATGCCTCTTCTTGTAGATACTCGCGGATATTGGAACCCAGCGTGGCCCGTGCACCGCGGGCCCAGTTGGCAATGTTCTTTACAAGCATGGACGTAGAATGCGCCGCAGTGTCGCCAACGACGTGTGACAGTTCTTCTTCGAAGTCGGGCTTCGCGTAACCCAGCAATTTTTGAAACGTCTGTGCCGTGTATGCGTCACCCGTGATATCCAGTGCGCCGTCACGAACCGCGACTTCGCCGACGGACTCATCCTTTGGTCCGGCCATTCTCGCAAGCGTCAGCAGCGATCCGGTAAGGATGACGTCGGGATCGGACTCGGAGACCGTCTTCAGCGACAGCACCTCGTCGCTGATATCGAAGTACATGGCCAGTGCCGTATCACGTACGCGTATGGCAACGGTCTTGCCGTCGAGACGTTGGCACAACTCACGCGCCGGCGTTGTCTCACTGATATTGCGGTTCAGGACGGTTGTGAGCGGGCGCAACAGTTTTTCGAGAGGATCCATTGCCGTGCGCCTAAATACGGTAGCCGATGTGCAGGGCGACAATACCACCCGCGAGATTCTGGTAGCGGCAACGCTCGAAGCCGGCGTCCTGCATCATGCTGAGCAGTGTTTCCTGGTCCGGGTGCATGCGAATCGACTCAGCCAGGTATTGATAGCTGTCTTCGTCTTTGGCAACGAATTTGCCGATAAACGGCAGCACTTTGAACGAATACAGGTCGTAGGCCGGCTTCAGTGATTTCATCGGCTGCGAGAATTCGAGGATCAGCGCTTTGCCACCTGGCTTGAGGACGCGATACATTGACCGCAGGGCAGCATTCTTGTCCGTGACATTGCGCAGGCCGAAGGCGATCGTGATGCGGTCAAAAGACGCCTCATCAAAGGGCAGGCTTTCCGCATTGACCTGGGCAATCGTCACATTGCCCGCGATGCCGGCATCAATGAGACGGCGTCGTCCCTGTTCGAGCATCGCGGCATTGATGTCAGCCAGGACAACATGGCCCTGGGGCCCGACCTGGCGCGCGAACTTGATTGCGAGATCTCCGGTGCCGCCAGCCAGGTCAAGTACATGGTGGCCCGGCCGCGCTGCGGCCTGGTCGATGGTATGCCGCTTCCAGAGGCGATGCAGGCCGACGGACATCAGGTCATTCATGATGTCGTAGCGTGTTGCGACCGAGTCGAACACATCCCTCACGTGGTCGACTTTTTCGCCCACGGGCACATCTTTATAGCCGAAATGAGTGGTTTCGACGGGAGCGTCAGGTTTGTTCATGATGCTTTGTTATTCGGGCTTTTGGCGAGCATACCCTGCTGTTGCGAGGCGGTCGAGGTAGCGTTTCCAGTTCGCCTCCATGTTACACCCCAGCTCGTGCAAGTAGGTCCACGAGTACAGCCCGGTATCGTGGCCATCATCGAACACCAGCCGCACAGCGTAGTGCCCGACGGGGTCGATCGCGGTAATTGCGACACTCTCCTTGCCGGTCTGCAGCGTTTCCTGCCCAGGCCCATGGCCGACAACCTCGGCGCTCGGCGAATGTACGCGCAGATACTCGAAGCCGAAGCTGAATTCCGCGCCGTCCTCGAACGCAACGACGAGTATCTTCGAGTTCTTGCGCAGCGTTATTTCTGTTGGTGTCATCAGAGGATGTATCGGCTCAGATCCTCGTCTTTCGACAGCTCGGCGAGGTGTTCGTCGACATAGCCGGCATTGATCTGAACGTGCGTGCCACTCTTGTCCGAGGCCTCGAATGAGATCGTTTCGAGCAGGCGCTCCATGACCGTATGCAACCGGCGCGCGCCGATGTTCTCGGTGTTCTCGTTGACCTGGAATGCCACCTCGGCAAGGCGCCTGACGCCGCTCTCGGTGAACTCGATGTCAACCTCCTCGGTTGCGAGAAGGGCCATGTACTGGGATGTCAGCGAGGCGTCTGGCTCCGTCAGGATGCGGACGAAGTCCTCGGTTGTAAGCGACTTCAACTCGACGCGGATCGGGAAGCGTCCCTGCAACTCGGGAATCAGGTCCGACGGCTTCGAAATATGAAAAGCGCCCGACGCGATGAACAGGATGTGGTCCGTCTTGACCATGCCGTATTTCGTGTTGATCGTTGAGCCTTCGACCAGCGGCAGAAGATCTCGCTGCACGCCTTCACGTGACACGTCGGCACCCTGCGTACCGGAACTCTTCGCCACCTTGTCGAGCTCGTCGAGGAACACGATGCCATGCTGCTCGACCGCTTCAAGTGCCTGTGACTTGAGCTCATCTTCGTCGAGCATATTCGCAGCCTCTTCATCGGTAAGCTGCTTAAGCGCGTCCTTGACCTTGAGCTTGCGTGTCGTGCTGCGGTTGCCGCCAATGTTCTGGAACATGCCCTGCAGCTGGCTGGTCATCTCCTCCATGCCCGGCGGCGCCATGATCTCGACGCCAACTGACATCGCCTGGATCTCGATTTCAATTTCCTTGTCATCGAGTTTGCCTTCGCGCAGCATTTTGCGAAATTTCTGTCGCGTATCACTGTCCTGCGGCTTGTCATCCACGTCAGTCGCAAAACCGATCGGTTGTTTTGGCGGCGGTAACAACGCGTCAAGTACGCGCTCCTCGGCGGCGTCTTCGGCGCGGTGACGGAACTTCGCTATCGCATCCTCGCGAATCATCTTGACGGCGATGTCCATCAGGTCGCGGACGATACTGTCGACCTCACGACCCACATAACCAACCTCAGTGAACTTGGTCGCCTCGATCTTGATGAACGGAGATTTCGCCAGCCGAGCAAGACGTCGTGATATCTCGGTCTTGCCGACGCCGGTCGGGCCGATCATCAGGATGTTCTTCGGCGTTATCTCGCTGCGCAGTGGCTCGTCAACCTGCACGCGGCGCCAGCGATTGCGCAACGCAATGGCAACTGCGCGCTTGGCTTCGTCCTGGCCAACGATGTGCTTGTCCAGTTCCTGGACGATTTCCCTGGGGGTCATTTGAGACATCTTATTTCGCCGCTAATTCTTCGATGACAATATTGTGGTTGGTGAATACGCAGATATCGCCGGCGATATTCAGGGCCTTCTCGACAATCTCGCGTGCGCCGAGGTCTGTGTTCTGCAGCAAGGCGAGCGCAGCCGCCTGCGCGAATGGTCCACCGGAGCCAATCGCCATCAGGTCATGTTCGGGCTCGATGACATCACCATTACCGGAGATGACAAAGGAGCTCTCTTCATCGGCAACACAGAGCAGCGCCTCGAGGCGGCGCAGACGCCGGTCGGTGCGCCAGTCCTTGGCCAGTTCGATCGCCGCGCGCGTCAGGTTGCCGTATTGCTCGAGCTTACTTTCGAACAACTCGAACAGGGTGAAGGCATCCGCCGTGCCGCCAGCGAACCCGGCGATCACACGGCCGTTGGCCAGCCGCCGGACTTTGCGGGCATTACCCTTCATTACCGTGTTGCCCATGCTGACCTGACCATCGCCGGCTATGGCAACGACGCCATTGCGACGTACCGAGACGATGGTCGTCCCTCGAAATTGATCCATACTGATTACCTAGCCCTTCTTCCGGGCGCGCGGATGAGTTTGGTCGTATATCTGGGCTAAGTGCTGGAAGTCAAGGTGCGTATAGACCTGGGTGGTCGAGATACTAGCGTGCCCGAGGAGTTCCTGGACGCCGCGCAGATCATGGCTCGACTCAAGAAGATGCGTCGCGAAGGAGTGCCGGAACAAGTGTGGAGACACGTTCGTATCGATACCCTGGCGTTTCGCCCAGTGCGTGACACGTGATTGCACCGAGCGACGGCTGATGCGTGTCCCACGGTTGCTGACGAACAGCGCCGTTTCGTCCAAGGGCGCGAGGTCGCCGCGTGATTTTTGCCACCTGGCCAGGGCGGCCAGCGCGTGCCTGCCGACCGGCACAATGCGGTCCTTGTTGCCCTTGCCGGTGACATGCACAGTCGCGTCATGCACATCGATATCGCCGCAGTCCAGATTGGTCAGTTCGGCTAGTCGCAACCCGGATGAATACAGTAATTCGAGGATCGCACGGTCGCGGTTGATGATCGCGGTGTCGCCCGGTATTTCGAGCAGGCGCGCCATACGGTCAGCATCAAGGTTGCCAGGCAGTCGCTTGGGTGCTTTGGGTGCCGACACAGATACGACCGGGTTTGTCTTGACGTGTTTTTCACGTAACAGGTAACGGAAAAACGTCCGCGACGCTGACAGTCGTCGCTGAATACTTTTTGATGACAGGCCGCGGCGAAAACTCGTCGCCGAGAAAGCACGGACGTGCTCGCTGTCGAGCTCACCCCACTTGCGGATGTTGTTGTCCTTACAGAAGCTGAGCAGCGCCTCTAGGTCGCGGCGGTAGTGCTTACACGTTAGTTCGGACAGGCGGCGTTCAAATCCGAGGTGATGAATGAACTTGTCTATCCAGGTCCTAATAGCGTTTTAGTGCTCCTGCGACGAGATCCCCGACGCGGGCCAGGAAATCAATGCTCATGCCCGGATGGAAGCGGTCGGCGTCGTTGCTGCCAATGGCAAGAAAGCCGATTTCGGCCTTGTCACCGAGCGGCACGAGTGCGGCAGAGCCAATTTCCTCGGCGTCGTCCTGGAACAGGAACGCCCGCTGCGAATCGCGAACCTGCCCGCAGCGCGGTCCCTTGCCATTGAGGAAGGTGTCAAATGGCCCAAGCGCTTTGTCCTCGCGCTTCACGGCGCGGAAGAAGCGACCCTCCTGAATGTCTTCGAACATCGTCGGATCAGCAAACAGGACCAGGACCGAGTGATCGGCACCGAAACCACTGCGCATGGCCTTTTCGATGGCAGAGACGCAGGATTGCAGGTCGGGCGCGGCGAACAGTTGCAGGGTCAGTTCATGAATTTTCGCGGCCAGGACGTCGTTGTCCCGGGCGACCTCAATGAGCTCCTTGAGCTGGCGCTGCAATTTGAGGTCTTTCTGTCGCAGCATCGCAACCTGGCGCTCAACCAGTGATACGGCGCCACCGGCACCGTGCGGCAATTCGAGCTGGCGGAGCAACGCGGCATTGCGCTCAAAAAAGTCGGGATTGGCTTCAAGGAACTCGCGAACAGCCTGTTCCGAGACCTCTTCTTCGGCGTATTCCGGCTTGGGTTGTGTGCTCATAGATCAATCGTTCCTTCACTAATCAATTCAGCATTGCCGGTGAGCCAGACAGGCTCAGCCTCGCCGCGCCAGCTTACCACGAGTTGTCCGCCCGGCAGCCGCACCCGAACCTCGTCATCAAGCAGCCCAAGCCGTTGCCCGGCTACCGCCGCAGCACAGGCACCGGTGCCGCAGGCAAGCGTTTCGCCGACACCGCGTTCCCATACGCGCAGCTCGACAGTTGAGCGGTCATTGATGCACATGAAGCCCACATTAGTCGCTGCAGGGAATCGCGTGTGCTCCTCGATGGCCATGCCCAGCCTGTCCACGTCGGCGGAGGCGATGCTGTCGACCAACAATATACAGTGCGGATTTCCCATCGATAACACCGCGGCCCGATGAGTACGACCCCTCACATCAAGGTCGTACAGATCTGCCTGTTCATCTGCGACAAACGGTACCTTGGCTGGTTCGAATTCAGGCGGTCCCATGCTCACCGAGACCTGGTCATCGTCGAGCACCGTGGCTTCGATCGGGCCGGCGGGGCTTTCGAGCGTGAACGAGCGCAGCGGTGCGTCGCTCCTCGCGAGCATCCACGCAACGCAACGAACGCCATTGCCACATTGTTCGACCTCGGAGCCGTCCCTGTTGAACACCCGGTAGCTCGCTGCAGCCGTATCGCTGCGGGACGGACCGACCCACATAAGTTGGTCGAAACCCGGGCCGGAGGCCGGATTACCCAGCCGCCGAATGCCGTCTGCAGACGGCGGCAGCGTGTTCTGATCGCGCTGATCCACGACGACAATCTGGTTGCCGGCGCCTTGCATTTTTAAATAGGGAAGCAACATTAGAAGCGGTGATTTTGCCCGTTGGACATTTGAAGTCGGCGGCTGTAGTTTACATAAAACTCGAAAAACATTGCCCTTGAGGAGAGGTCATGCGGCACATAATGGTACTGAACGCGAAGGGTGGTTGCGGAAAAAGCACTCTCGCGACGAATATTGCTTCCTATTTTGCAAACGAAGGCGCCAGTGTCGCCCTCGCTGATTACGATCCACAACGCTCCGGCCTCGACTGGCTGGAGCGCCGCCCGGATAACCGGCCAGAGATCGCCGGAGTGGCCGCATTCGACGGCGGCCTGAGGCACGTGCCACGTAACGCCGACATTGTTGTCAGTGACGCGCCAGCACGTTCGCACGGCAAGGAACTGACGGATCTCGTCAAACATGCAGAGACCATCGTCGTGCCCGTATTGCCATCCACGATCGACATGCAGGCAACCTCGACGTTCCTCAAGGAACTGCAGAGTGTCAGCAAGGTACAGAACAAGCAGGTAAAGATCGGCGCACTGGCAAATCGCGTTCGTGACAACACGCTTATCTTCGATGATCTCGACGAGTACCTGACGAAGGCGCGCGTCCCGTACATCGCTGCTCTGCGTGACGCACAAAACTACGTACGTGCGTATACGCGTGGTTTGGGTATCTTTGAGTTGCCCGAGTATCTCGCGTGGCCTGACTGGGATGAGTGGGAACCCCTCACCGCCTGGTTACGAAGCGCCCGCAGCCAGCCCTAGTAGACGCACGACGGGGCGCGTACCCGGTGTCGGGCCTGTGTGACGAACATGGTCGCGCTGCAAGCAGCGCTCCTACAAACTCGCTGTTATTCCGGCTTCCGGGTTCGCGTATTTCAGCTTCACACCCAGGACGTCACGCATCTTTTGCGTGTCGACGTGGCGTGATTCGCCGAGAAACGACATTCGCATCGCCGAGAACTGGCGCCGAGCGTCTTCCATACTAATGGTCGGCGGTGCCGGCAGTTCGCACTGACGCGCTACCTCGTTCGCAAACCAGGTCGATGTGCGGTGGTCAGCGTCGCCAACGTTGTAAACGCCGGCGGGTACGTCGGCCGACATTGCGGCGACGCAACAGGCTGCCAGGTCGTCAACATGAATGCGATTGCCGGGTCCGGCATCGCGTTCCTGGATGATCGGCGACCCTTCACGTAAGCGCTCAATACCGAGTCGGCCAGGACCATAGATGCCCGGCACCCGGAGCACCACTGCGGTGCAGCCCGCCTCAGTGGCCCAGACATTCAATGCATCTTCGGCCGCCACCCTTCTTGCCGCGTGCTCGGAACCCGGACTGGTCGGCGTCTTTTCGCTGACTGCCGCACCACCATGATCGCCGTAAACGCCGGTCGTACTGATGTAGACGAATCGCGCTGGCGCAGGATCGAGCACTGCCAGTAGTCGCTGCAGCCGCAGGTCAGATTGCGACTCATGCGATGGCGGTACCGTGTACAGCACGGTGTACGATTCGGGAAGATCGACCGTTGCGGGACCGTCTTTGTCGAGGTCGAAATCGCTGTGCGTCAGACCATGGGAATCTTTGTGCTGTTCAAGAAATCGCCCGCCGAGGTATCCGACACCAACAACCAGCGTTGTAGGAGCGCTGCTCGCAGCGCGACTGCTATTTTTTCGCGGTGACAAGCACCGCTCCTACAGCTTGTCCGGCTCGAGGTGCGGAATCGCCGTCAAAGGGCTGGCGGCAACCATGCCAAGTCCTTGTCGGTAAGCATCCGCAGCTGCATCCGTCTCCCCGAGCTGCGTCAGCAAGCGGCCGTATTCCTGGTAGGCCTCGGGTGTTGGCCGCAAGGCTATGACGGTTTCCAGGTAGCTGCGGGCCTTGCCCCAGAGTTCGTTGCGCAGGCAAAGGCGGGCGGCCGCCAGCAACAGGTCCACGTCGTCGTCATGTTGTGCCAGCCAGCCTTCGGCGCGTTTCAGTTGTTTGCTGGGATCAGCGCCCTCAACCAGACCAAACAAACGCACCAGCGGTGCGCGCCATTCGGCCTTGAGTGCGGTGGTGAGGTCTTTCTCGGCTTTGTCGTGAAGCCCGACTCGCATCAGGCCCATGTAATACGCGTCGAGCAACACGGTTTCGGCCCTGAGTCGTTTCGTGACGCTTTTCCACTCGGCAATGACTGCCTCTCCGTCAGCGGCGTTCTTGAAATTCTCCGTGTGTACGCGAATGGCCCACTTGTCGAGCATCTCTTGTTTGACGCGGCCCTGTTTCTGCAGCCGCGGCAGTATTTCAGCAAGATGCGCCCAGTCCTTGAGCCGAAAATACAGACGGCCAAGAAGCGCGAGGGCATAGCTGTGGTCCTTGGAGTTCTCCTCGATACGGCGCAGCGTTGCCAGGGCCTGTTCGTACTGCTCGCGATCGAGTTGTAGCTCTGCCTGCGTCAGCAGCACGGCGTTTGCCGCCTCGGGCGTATGTTCGTAGGCAAGCTTGAGCCATTCGTCTCGGCGCTCATCCTTGCCTTGCAGGTGCGCAGCGCGTGCGGCTTGCAGGTAGTTGAAGAGCGGCGCATCGCTCGTGCTCGCTGCCCGGGCTAACAGTTTTTCACCGCGCGCAAAATTGCCCTCGGCAACTTCGATCATGCCGCGTGTGAGTTTCAGGCCTGCGCGACCCGAACGGTAGCGGCCCGCGGCCTCGCCCAGCCGTTTCGGCGCCTGGACCAGGCGGCGTATCAGCCAGATCGAGATCACGAGCAGAACGGAGAGCCCCAACAGGACCGGCACCGACATTTCAATGAGATAGCCGCGGAAATTGATTGCGACGTAACCCGGATCGCCAAGCAGGAAATGTGCGGCGAACGCACTCAGTATTACAACAACGACAACAATGGCCGCGAATTTCATTGCGCGGACTCGTTGATAGTATTGAACTGGCGCAACAGTCGCAGCGACTCGGAAATATCGGGTGGCGCCACAGCAAACAGGCCGCTGCGAATCTCAGCCAGCGTTGCCTTTGCTCCCCGGACTTGTGCGCTTTCCGCGTCGAAATACAGGTCCAGCCACCCCGCAGCGTCATCGAGGCTCTGCTCAAAGACGGCCTGCTCGCCGCGCAGCAGAGCGAGTCGGGCGGCCTGCAGCTGCAGGGTCAGGTTGGTGCGCAGGAAATACACCGCATCAGGGGTCATCAGAGGCGCCGCGGCCTCGTTCGGTGGAGTCACTCTGACAAGCCCGGAAAAGGCGCCTTTGACAGAAGCCCATGCACGGTTCGCGCCGCTGAGTTCAAGGTCGACAACGGCGTCCTCATCGATACCGGTACTGGTAGCTTGCCGCAAGGGCAAGGAATCCACGACGCGCGCCAGGCTCGAAAGCGTCAGCGTAATACCCTCAATGTCGGGTCTTTCCATGACCTCGAGTGCTGCGAGTTCGTCGGAGAGGGCGCGGCGAACCCCGGTAAGCGCGGGATCAGACAGTTGCACTATGCGTTCGTCGGCCATACCGAGCGCAAGCGCAGCGAGATGCGGATTGCCCGCCAACTGCAATTGCGCGTTGGCAATCTGCATGTAGTACTCGGCCTCGGCCAGCAGCCAGGTGTTGCGGGCACCGGTCGACACACCCTGCAGCGTGGATAACGAATTCTCGAGGTTGGACGTGCGCGATGGCAACGAGTCGAGCAACGAAATACGGTTTTCCAGATCCGCCTGCAAGGCGCTGAGCTGTGACGTGGTGCGCGAATCGGCTGCCGCGAGTTCGCCAAGACTGCGGTCGAGGCTCGACAACGATTCACTGGACGACGCGAGCTGGTTTCTAAGCTCGGCGAGCGAACTCGCACTTTGGTCTGCAGCGCTCTCAGCGCGCCAGTCCTGAAAGATCATGTAGCCGATACCGGCTGCGGCAATCAGTGCAATAAACAGTGCGAGCCAGGCAACGCCGCCCGAGCCCTTCTTGTCCGCGGCTGCGGTTTCAGGCGCGGGCAGGGACGCGGGTTCGTCGGCTGCCTCATCTGTTGTCTCGACGACGACCAGTTCGTCTTCGTCAGGAAACTCGGCGTCTTTTTGTTCGTCTTCGTTGCTCATCAGAATATCCGGGTCAGGTGTTTCTGCACGCCAGGATCGCATCAATCATATCGTTGACCTGCGGTCCTTTTGCGAGCGTTGTCGGTATGCCGGGCAGTCGCGCCGCGGCTTCTTGTACCACACGCCGGGCCGGTGTCACCAGCGACGCATTTACGAGAAGTTCCTGACACTCGCGTGGCAGTATCTTCAACAGGTTCTGCAGAGATTCTACGCTCATGATAGTGACAACATCGACCATCCCGGCCTGCCATTGTTCGGTGATCTCAAGCAGCTCTTCGCTCGAGTACTCGGGGAGCTGGCGTCGATAAATTGCCAGGTATTCGACGATCGCACCACGTGACCGCAGTGTTTTCGCCAGCAGTTCGCGGCCGACATTGCCCCGAACGATACGGATTACCTTGCCGTGAACGTCTTGTAGTTCTTCTGCGTTGAGCAGGTGTTCACTGTCAAAACCGTCGACGGATTGAATGTCCACTTCGCGGCCATGTCGCCGAACGGCAATTGCGGTAGCCGGGCCAATGGCGGCGATCTTTGCTCCACCCGCATGGACCAGGCCCAGGCGCACGGCGTTTGCGCTGACAAATATCGCAATGTCCGGCTCGAGCAGGCTCGCGACGTCATGATCGATGGTCGCCGCATCGTGCGCAATGACTTCCATCACTGGAAGCTCTATGGCGACACCGCCCTTTTGCGTAATGGCATCGACCAGGCTGGTGGCCTGGTGTTTTGGCCGGGTGACGAGTACGCCGACGCCGCGAAGTTTACTTTCAGCCATTGGTCGCTGTCACAGCAGCGAGCAACTCGCCGGCACCGCTCGCGAGCAGTCGATTGGCAAGTTCAACGCCGAGGTGCTCCGCCTCAACGGCCGGGCCCTGTACAGAGTCGCGTATTGATTCACTGCCGTCCGGCATGGCAACAAGCGCCGTTACCGTCATGGCAGAGCCGTCAATGACCGCATGTGTCGCAACCGGCGACTGGCAACTGGCGTCGAGTGTCTTTGCTATTGCACGTTCTGCTGCCGTGGTTTGTACCGTCGGCGCGTGATTCAGGTGCTCCAGCACGGCCCTTAGCTCGGCGTTATTCTCAAGACACTCGATACCGATTACACCCTGCGCGGCGGCCGGAAGCATTTCGTCGGGTGTGAACTGCTGGCTGATGTAATGCTGCAGCCCAAGACGCTCCAGTCCCGCGGCCGCAAGAATGATCGCGTCGAAGTCGCCATTGTCGAGCTTGGACAAACGGGTATTGACGTTGCCGCGCAGAGGCTCGATCTTGAGGTCGGGGCGCATGAGTTTTAATTGTGCCTGGCGTCGCAGGCTCGAACTGCCGATGCAGGCGCCTTCGGGCAGCGTGTCGAGAACACAACCGTCACGGCCGACGAATGCATCAGCGTGGTTCGCGCGTTCAAGAACAGCGGCGATGCAAAAGCCATCGGGCATCTCAGCTGGCACGTCTTTCATCGAGTGCACGGCAATGTCGGCATCGCCCACCTGCATCGCGACCTCGAGTTCTTTGATGAACAAGCCCTTGCCGCCGATTTTCTGCAGGCTCTTGTCGAGAATTTCATCGCCGCGGGTGGATAGCGGCACCAGGTCGACCGAGTCGACCTCGGGAAATGCTTTAAGCGCGTCGGCAACGTGTTCTGCCTGCCAGAGCGCCAGTGCGCTCTTGCGCGTTGCAATACGGATTTTCAAGACGGACTACCCTCCTTTGAGACGCCGGCGAACGGTCGCCAGGTGACGCCGGCTGACTACCAGTTCGTCGTCAGGGGTATTGTCCTCGTCCGGGGTGGTGTTGCGCAACATGACGAGCGTTCTGCCATCGGCAGTTTTCTCGAGTTTCTCGATCTTTTCGACCGCGACCAATGCGCTGCGGTGGATGCGTACGAAACGGTCGGCAAACTCTTCCTCAAGTGACTTGAGAGAGTCGTCGATAAGGTCTTCACCATTGGCATGGTGCACGACTACGTATTTCTGGTCAGCACTGAAAAAACGGATGTCATCGAGCGGAATGAGCCGCAGCTCATCATGCAGGCGCGCGCACACGTGATTACGCTGGCTCTCGAGCTTCGAGCCTTCAACCAGCTCGTTGAGCATCTGGCCGCTCAAGCGACCCGCGTGCTCGAGCGCGCGTTGCAGGCGTTCGCGCCTGACGGGCTTGAGAACGTAACCGATGGCGCGTGCATCAAACGCGTCTATGGCATATTCGTCGTAGGCCGTTGTGAAGACGACGGCTGGCGGTTGCTGCATCGCGTTGAGGTGGTGCGCTGTCTCGATGCCATCGACACCAGGCATGCGAATGTCCAGCAGAACGATCTCGGGCACTACTTTTGCGGCAATCGCGAGCGCTTCCTCGCCATTCGCCGCTTCGCCGACGACTTCGTGGTCGCCAAAATCGTCGACAAGCTGCCGCAAACGGTCACGTGCAGGCTTCTCGTCATCGACGATCAGAATTTTCACGTCAGGCTCTCGTACGGAAATCGCAATTTAACGCCATAGGCTGACTCGCTGTCTTCGACCTCGACCATGGCGCGGCTGCCGTAGGCCAGTTCAAATCGCTGGCGAATATTGGCGAGGGCCATCTGGTTACCACCTTTCGCGCGTTTTTCGCCCGCAGCGACCGGATTCGAAATACTGATTTCGACGTACTTGTCGTCACGTCGTCCCGCGACCAGGACCTCCCCGCCATTGGGGAGGAGCTCGATGCCGTGGTAGATCGCGTTCTCGAGCAGCGGTTGAATCGTCAGGCTCGGAATAAGCGCGCGCATAGGCAGCTCGGCGACGTCCCAGCGAACCGCGAGACGATCACCAAGGCGTAGTTTCTCGATGCGTTGATAGATCGCAGCGACTTCGAGCTCCTCTTTTAGTGATGTGCGGTCGCCCGAACCGCCGAGATTGGCGCGCAACAGATCCGAGAGATCTTCAACAGCTTCCTCGGCCTGCTGCGGATCCGTGCGCGTCAGTGACGCGATGGTGTTCATGCTATTGAACAGAAAGTGTGGCCGGATCAGGGCCTGCAACGCGCTGATACGGGCCTGCGCCTCCAGGACAATGCTGCGACGCCACTCGCTGGACACGTAGAGATAACGCATGGCCAGTGCGATGACGATTGAACTAATGGCAAAGGTACGCAGGATAAAAAGATGGTGGGCTTCATGAATCGCGATGAAATCCGGAAAGGCGAGCGACAACTGGAACGACAACTCGGCGAGCACGAGGCAGACGAGCTCGAGAATCAGGAAGCTCAGAACAAATGCACGCGTTGTGCCGGCACTTTCGAGGAACGGATGAAACAAACACATGACGCCGCAACTCAGGATGGCGAGCCACTGCACGAACAGCGACGTTCTGGCGAGTTCGACGAGGAACAGCTCCGGAATGGTGTGAGCCGCGAGTGTCAGCAGGATCGCGATAAGTTCAGCGATCAGGACGACCACGAAGACCGTGCTGGCAGCACAAAAGTCAGGCAGATAGGCCTGCGATCCTTTGTCCTGGGAATCGGGTGCTGCGCTCAAGCGAGGCGCTCCTCAACGTAGGAGCCGGAATTGTACCGTGCCTGAGCGCCGCGGGCTGTTAAGCGCCGCAATATTCCTGAATCTGCCCCTCAACGCGCGAGCGAGCCGCCATGATTTCGTCTTCGCTGAGATATGCACGCTCGCCCGCATCGTCTTCCTTGTAAAGACGCTGTGAGCGCAGGAATGACTCGAGCTGGGAGCGATACTGCATGCACTTTTCCTGGCGAGCCTGCTGTTCGGCGCGAATCTCTTCCTTGCTCATCTCGGCCGGTGCTTCGGATGCAACCTGGCGAGACGCAGCTCTGGCGGCGCGGTCAGCATCGAGACGGGCCTGTACCACAGTGTTATCCGTGTTCCTGGACCGGATGTCCATGTGCTGAATATCCGTATTGCCAATCGGACGGTCTTCGTAATGAACGCTGCCGTCCTCATCGGTCCATTTGTAGATCTCCCCGGCAACGGCCAGTCCGCCGGCCATAAGGGCAGCGCAGGCAATAGTAATGGGTAGCCGATACTTCATCATCGAAATGTTCCGTTTCGCGGATTAAACAATAAGGCATTAAACCATGCACAGTAGCAATATGTTGTGACAGCAGTCACACCGAAATTTGTGCGGTTGTACCAAGTTTATGACCAAAAAGGCGGGCCCGAAGGCCCGCCAAGGTCTTGCTTTAAGGGGAGTTTTACATGTGCAGCTATTCGGCCGCCGTGAACTCGGGGTAGGCCTCGAGGCCGCATTCCGAGATATCGACGCCTTCGTATTCTTCCTCTTCGGAAACGCGGATACCAACCGTCTTTTTGAGCAAAAACCAGACAATAAAGCTCGTGCTGAATACCCACGCGAATATCGTGATCATTCCTATCAATTGCACGCCGAGTTTGGCGTCCGGATTGGTGAAACAGACGGCGATCAGCCCCCATACGCCGACGACCCCGTGGACCGAGATTGCGCCAACCGGATCATCGATCTTCAGCTTGTCGAGCGTGACGATCGAGCCAACGACGATCAGCCCACCGACGGCGCCGATCAGCGTTGCTGCGAGAGGCGTCGGTGTCAGCGGTTCTGCCGTTATCGCAACAAGTCCGGCCAATGCACCATTAAGCGCCATCGTCAGGTCGGCCTTGCCGAACCAGAGTCGTGACAAGAGCAGCGCGAAGACGAGGCCGCCGGCAGCCGCCATGTTCGTGTTAACGAAAACGAGCGCGACAGAGTTTGCCTCGCCAACGTCCGATAACTTGAGCTCCGAGCCACCGTTAAAACCGAACCAGCCGAGCCACAGGATCAGGGTGCCGAGCGTCGCGAGGGGCAGGTTACAACCCGGAATGGCGTTAACCTGACCATTGGCCCCATATTTGCCTTTTCGGGCACCGAGCAACAACACACCGGCAAGCGCGGCAGCCGCACCGCAAAGATGTACAACGCCCGAGCCAGCGAAATCGAGAAAGCCCAGTTCATTCAGGAAGCCGCCGCCCCACTTCCAGAAACCCTGTATGGGATAAATGAACCCTGTCAGGACAACCGCAAACGCGAAGAATGACCAGAGCTTCATGCGCTCGGCAACGGCGCCGGAGACAATCGACATTGCGGTCGCGACGAATACGACCTGGAAAAAGAAGTCGGACAGGTTCGAGTAGTACGCGTCACCAGCCAGGACGTCCGCGACCTCGTTGTCCGCTTTGCCTAGCAAGCCACCACCAAGCTGAAAAAATCCGCCTGTGTAGTCATCACCCGGATACATGATCGTGTAGCCCACAAGCATGTACATGATGCAGGCGATCGAGTAGAGACCGACGTTTTTCGTAAGAATCTCGGCCGTGTTCTTCGCACGAACAAGGCCCGCTTCCAGTATCGTGAAACCCGCGGCCATCCACATGACCAGGGCACCACAGACCAGGAAGTAAAAAGTATCAAGGGCATAGGCCAGCTCAGTGACCTGCCCCGCTACGGTTGCTAAATCATCCACGAGAATTTCCTCCGCTTATTCGTGTCATCAAACCGCTTCGGCGCCGGTTTCACCGGTGCGAATGCGAATGGCTTCGGAGATCTCGGAGACGAAGATCTTTCCGTCGCCGATTTTTCCTGTACGTGCCGTATTGGCGATGGCCTCGACGACCTGGTCGGCGACCGCATCGTCAACGGCAAGTTCGATTTTCGCTTTGGGCAAGAAGTCGACGACGTATTCGGCGCCGCGATACAGCTCGGTGTGACCGCGCTGACGGCCGAATCCCTTGACCTCGCTGACTGTGATGCCCTGGATGCCGATGTCGGCAACGGCCTGGCGGACGTCGTCGAGTTTGAACGGCTTGATGATCGCTGTGATCATTTTCATTTCACTTGTCCCCTTGAATTACAAATCGAACGACTTGCCGATCGTGAACACGATGGATTCCTCGCTCTCGCCGACAAGGTCGGAGTTGGCAAAGATCAGCGCAACGCCGAGGTCGATGTCAGAGACGCTGGTGCCGTAGCCGGTTTCGATGTACTCGCCTTCGAAATCCTGCGCGAAGCCGCCGACCTTGCCGTAGAAGCCGTTTTTCTCGAATGTCAGTGAGTAGAACGTGTAGTCAAGCGCCGGACCGTCGAAGTTGTCGTATCGGCCAACGGCAACGTCGAGCGAGAACAGGCCCGCTGCTGCGCCAAGATTGATTTCCTGGTATGTGTCATCGAAATCACCGGTATAGAAATAGCCCGTATAACCAGCACTGAGGTCAACCGAGCCCGCGGAGAATCCGTAACCGCCGTACAGATCAACCTCAAGGCCGTCGCCGACGTCTGCGGCCCAGGTGCCGGCGAAGAAGCCGTTGTTCTCATAATCGACACCACCGCTGGCGGATGAGCTGGCCTGGAAGATGCCGCGGTAGTAGTAGTCGCTCATGAAGCCGATGTTCGTGGACCACTCGGCACTGGCAATTCCGCTGCTTGCCAGTAGCGTCGCCAGCAGGCCGGACTTAAGAAAAAATTTCATGTTGTGTTGCTCCAAAACAAAGTGATGATTTGATTTCATCTCCTATAGAGCAGGATGCGTGCCAAGACAGGAAATACGTTTAAGTTCAGTTACTTAGAGAAGACCAAGTCGAGTCGTCGCATCAAGATGGAGCAGGAAATCTGGCACATGCACCAATATAGTGAGCTGGTGTTCAGTGCCAGCCTGGGGTATCAAGCAGGCATGAGTGACAAATCAATAGAAGACCTCGCGCGAAGACTCGCCGAGGCGGTCCCCGAAGGCCTTCGTAGCGTTCGCAAAGACCTTGAGGACAATTTTCAGTCCGTCCTGAAGTCCGGGCTCGGCAAACTGGATCTCGTAACGCGCGAAGAATTTGAAGTGCAGGAGGCAGTTCTTGCACGTACGCGGGAGAAGCTCGAGGCGCTTGATGAACGACTGAAAGAACTCGAGAACGAGTAAAGCCGTTATTGGCCATGGAGGGCCGCAGTGAGTCTCGCCATCCTGAGGAGCCGGGCGCAACTCGGTACTGCCGCGCCGCCGGTCACCATCGAGGTATTCCTGTCAGGCGGGTTGCCGTCGTTCTCGGTAGTCGGCATGCCGGAAACGGCCGTACGCGAAAGTAAGGACCGGGTACGCGGCGCGATTCTGAGCTCCAGGTTCGACTTTCCGCAGTCGCGAATAACGGTAAGTCTTGCTCCGGCAGACATGCCAAAAGCGGGCGGTCGCTTCGACCTTGCCATCGCGCTGGGAATTCTGGCGGCCAGCAAGCAAATCAAACTTGATCGGCTCGCCGCCACGGAAATCTATGGTGAGCTGGCGCTGAGCGGTGACATCAGGAAGGTGCCGGGTATCTTGCC
>Ga0255052_10001273_pt1 | contig 19161 bp, 13 predicted proteins | sample JV7_2_21_MG_FD_188632 | JGI IMG/M metagenome (GOLD analysis project Ga0255052, IMG submission 188632) | Seawater microbial communities from Jervis Inlet, British Columbia, Canada - JV7_2_21 | ecosystem: Environmental > Aquatic > Marine > Inlet | place: Canada: British Columbia | collected... | reverse complement strand
TCTCGTTTCCGTGCCGCACGCAGTGCTTTCTTCGCTTGTGTGGTAGCCATTCCGGGCCCCCTGATACTTGGTGGAAGGTCAACTTCCACCAAGTATAGGGCACACCGGTGTATCTGTCAAGCAAAGTCAGCACGAGCGATTCCGCCCGTGTGACCGATACTCCCGCCCAGTGTTTCATAGGCGAAGAACTCGATCATGAAGGCCTCACGCTTAATATGCATCGTTGTATCTTCCAACAGATACGACTTGCCGATAAAGCGCGGGTCGCCGAAGAAAAACATGGTGTCGTCTGCCACCAGGTCTCTCTTAATGGTGATGACCCACTTCACGTTCATCAGGTCGATTTCCGACCAGCCGGACTTCAAGAAGTCGCCCGAGATCCCGCCACCAGCTTCGTCGTAACCCCACTTGAGGATTTCGCGAATGGTGACGTTGTTGATCAGAACCGTGTTGACTTCGAGATGGCTCGGAGTCTTGGGCATGATCTTGAGGGCTTCCTGACAGGTGTCACGCGAGATACCACCAAAGATGGTTTCCCACTGAATGACACCCGAAGTCGGCACGATAGTGTCAGCAGCCACGAGGGCGGTGTTCACGGCAGTGAGGAACTTGCTGTCCTCTTCCGCGAGCATGTCCTTGATGGCGTTGTCACTCAGCACCTGACGAATGTCCATCTGCCAGGTACGGAGTTCGTCAATGTCCTTGACGAACCGCGGCGTGACGATACGGTCAAACATCACGCGGTAACGAGGACCACGGATGTAGACGTTGATCGGCAACGTCGCAAAGGGGATCGAGATGGCTGCCGGGGAGCCCGGCTCTTTGTCGACCACGATCACCGGCTTGTCAGTATCTACTTGACGATCGAGATCGTCGTTGCTGACCTGCACCGGCGGGATGATCTTGCGATAAAAACCATCTTCGCGAACGCGGACACGCGTGAACTCATTCACGGCGTCCAATGCGTTCTTTTCCATCCCCGGCGTCTCGAGCTGTACAAACAGCTCCTCATTCAGGACTTGGACGCTAGAGGGCGAAGACATCATCAGCCTCCTTGCAATGTTTCTCGCCCCATCCTCGGGGCGTTGATAGTCAATTACGAATCAGTCAGCACACGCCGCGCTTTACGGCGATGCTGGCAGGAAGTACGTCCAGAACGACAGCGTTCCGACGCCGTGGGCGTTTGTGCCCTCGGGACCGGTTGGCGCGGCTGCCTGGTTGTCTGCCTGCACGTGCCACGAGCACACGCCGCAAATCCAGTTGGTGAACTGAACAGCGCTTTGGTTGCTCAGCACCCCATCCGTATCAGCTGTGAGCAGCTGGTTCGGCGTGTAGGTCTGGGCCGTATCGTACTCCGTCGACTGGAGCTCGTAGCCGCCGGTGGCGACGAGACCAGACATGACACCGGTCGGCGAAATCGCGTACCAGTGAACGACGTCAGTCGTTGGCGATGTGCCGTCGTTGTACACATCCGGATGGTCTTTCCCGTTCCAAAGGAAGATCGGCATGGCCGTCGCGGCGTTCGTGATCGCCGTACGGTCAAGCGTGAACTCACCGTTGTCGTCGAGCACGGCCACCCGGCCCGCGGGTACTGTCGTCGCAGCTGCGAGTAGCACCGCCGACAGCTTGGCAGATTTGTCGAGGGCAGACAAATGGAACCAACCCTTGAGCGGGTCCAAAGCCTGTTCGAACATTTGGGCAACTTGACCAGGCATCGTTGACCTCCATGTCAAAAATTGTTAAGCGGATCTGCTGGTGCAGACCGCAGTGTTACCGAACCGAAAAGCGCCTAGACGCCTTGCAGCTTGCGACGATAGGCCTTACCGGCCTCCGTCTCATCGTGGTCAGCAACGAGTCCACCAGTGATGGTGCTATCGCTGGCCGTCTTTTCTGCACCACTCACGGGACCACCAATGGCGTCGAGCTCAGTGGCGTTCCGGTGCTTGGCGATATCGCGGATCAGCTGGATACAGGCCACATGGTCTGTAGCAATCTTCTCCGCAACGGCTTCTCTCTGCGCGCCAGTGATGCGCTCGTTTGCTACGAGTGCCTCGACAGCAGCAGGTACCTCGGCCTTAACAACGTCAGCCGCCGCAGCGTCCTTTTCCAGGAGATCCTGGTAACGCCGCGAGGTTTCGTTGGCAAGACGCAGGTGTGCCAGCATCTTCGGCGCCTGCGAGTTATCGCTCATTGCATTCTCCATGTTCCTACAGTAACCTCGTTCACCAGAAGTGACAAGGGGTTTTTGTGAAACTACCGCTGGCTCCGACGATATAGTTCGAGGACGAAGCCCTTCATGTAGTCCCGAACCTTCCGCTGGGCCGATCCTTCCTTTGCCTCTTCAAAGGCAAAGCGACCAGATCGGTGGTAGCCAGTTACCGCGGATGCGATCTTAGCGCCCTGTTCGGCGGCTGGCCCGCCACCCTGCGCTAGTCCGCCTAGCATTTCAGGCGTAATGCCTGCTTCGAGCAAGGCCATAGCAAGCTGCTGTAGCGCTTGTTCGTCGCCCATTCCGCCCATTTCCGGGGGTGCGCCCATCTCTGGACCACCGCCCATCTCTGGGCCACCCAGTCCGGGGGCGCCCATTTCAGGACCGCCACCAAGTTCAGGACCGCCACCAAGTTCAGGACCGCCACCAAGTTCGGGGCCACCCAATTCAGGGCCACCACCAAGTTCGGGGCCACCGCCCAGCGCGCCAGCTTCCTCCGGACCACCGCCACCCATGGCAGCCAGAAGCTCTTCAGCGCCCTCTACAGGAACCTCTTCCTCAGCACCCTCTTCAACGGGCAGCTCGCCGGTAGGGTCCGAGGTAGGGTCCTCTTCCGAACCGTGATCTTCGCCTTCACCAACACCGCTGGTGGGGTCTTCGGCTTCGCCTTCGGCACGCTTCATCAGTTCGAGTTCGTATGGCAGCTGAGCTGCTACGAGATCTGCCTGATGATAGGCGCACTTCACCACTTGTTGAACAACACCCGAGGCCAGCGCATCAAGCTGGTCTGTGGTTGTCTCTGCCGCCCCGGCTACTTTTTCGCCAGCTGCGGCGGCCGCATTGGCGTCAAACGTAGGGTACGAGGCCTGCATGGGCGTGAAATGCCCGGCAGCGATGTCAGCAGTAAGGTCGTTGCCAACGTCTGCGGCTGCTTTCAGAAGTGCGTCGTCATCCATGGCCGAGACGGCGTCGGCGGAATACTTTTCGCCGTAGTCGCCCTTGGCTGGATGCGTTGTGCCGCCCTGGTCGCCGACTTTCTTGTCGCCTTCCAGCTTGCCCTTGTAGTCGCTTTCAGTAGATGAATCCTCGCCGGTTGGCTTGGCTTCATCCACGCCCTGACCCTGTTGTGTGTCAGAGACGGTGGGGCAATTGGCTGGCGTAGCGTCGGGCTGCGCATCAACTGACTCAGGAATTTGTTCCTTGACTACCCGCGTGTTGTCCGCGGATTGGGAACCTTCGCTTGCGCCTTGTTCATCGTCATCCGGCTTCTTCGACGGATGAGATGTTGCGCCTTCGGCACCGCCAGGATCGTCCATTGACGACTTCTCCGAAGCGGCAGCCTGCTTCTCGATACCAATCTCTTCTACGAGACCAGCAACACGGTCAAAAAGCCTACTGGCAGCCATTTGTGTCCTCCCATGACTACAGGGTAATCTGCGTTGGCAGTGCCCATCAAGTGTTTTCAGTGTTTCATTGTGGACCAGGGCAGCAACCGGGTCAAGCCCGTTTATCGCCGCTGGTATGACTTTTCTGCATCTACCGCGAGAAATTGGCCCGGATGGCCTGTGCCTGCATAAAACCGGCATCCGGGTCGTCAGCCTGTGCAGCCAAAAACGCTAGCTGGTACAGGCCATATTGCTTAGCCAGCTCCTCTGTCCCGCCAGCCGAGGCCACTTTGGCCATCTCGCGGCAAGGTTCAGGCGGCGCTGGGTGTCGTAGCACTGAGAGCTGCAGGCGCTCGACCACGCTTGGACGGTCCAGTGCCCACTCAGAACTATGCTTCTGGACCCAGTGCTGCACGCGCCGCGGAGCTGGCCCGCCTGGCACGTATGGGTTCACCCGCAGCTCTTCTTCCAGCCGCGGGTCCGATGCCAGGCGATTGTACATGCCCGGCAGCTGCTCTGCTACACGATCTACAGCCGCAGCTGTTTTGGGCGTAAACTCGCCGGTCAGCATCGCCACGAAGGTGTCCAGCGGCAGCATACACTTCTCGGCTGCCAGTGCTGTTACAACGTGGGCCAGCTTGAACGGGCCCTTACGGACGTCTGGGGCGTCCTGGCGTAGCGGCTGCACGGCCGGCAGGCATGCGCGGCTGAGCGGCGATGCCATACGCTCCGGCTCTGTCGCCGCGTCTTCCAGCTGCATAAGGCTGCTGGCGACCTTGAGTTGCGCAACCACGCGCGGATCGGACCACGGGCCATCTGTCAGCACCCACAGCGGAGGCGTCACGCCCAACTGGTCTGCCAGGGCCGCGCTGCTACGGGCGTCGCCATAGTGCTCAGATGCGGCCTTCATCATTCCACGGTAGTCTGCGGCATACTTGGCGCAGCCCAGAGTGTAGGCAATTCGATCGGCCGGACGGAAGACCTTCGAAATGTCAAAGAACGATGGGTCAGGGTTGGTGACGTGCAACGTGTGTCCGTCATCGAAGGTCTTGGCCAGGTTGGTCTTGCAGCCGCCATGCTTGCACATGGCGTCGTCACAGTACTCGGCACGGCTCTTGGCCTTGTTGCCGCAGCTGGAGCATACGTCATGGCTCACACGGCATGCCATCGAGACTGGGATGTCCTCGCCCTTGTCGAGCTTCTCCATCTCCTCGTCAGCAACCAGGCCACCGTTGCGGTCTGCTGCCTCTTTCGTGGCGTTGAGCCCCACGAGTAGCTCGATCCGCTTCATGTCACCGTTGTAGGCCGTCGCTCTGATCATGCCTCGACCCTTGCTGGGGTCCTTGTTAGCATGGTCGCGGTACCATCGCGCATACTTCTGGAACGACGGATGGCACGCCCGGCAAACTTCTTCGGTGAACGCGTCGCCATTGCGGTTCGAGCCATAGTACTCTTTGGCGCCCACAGCTAGCAGATGCACAAGCTCCTCGCCCGGGCGCTTGCGTATGCCAGCGATCTTGTCGATGAACTGCACGGAGGCCCTCTTTACAAACGCATCAAGGTCAGCGCCACGCAGGCCGCGGCTGGAGATCTTGATGGGCTGAACCACGGGCTCGTTGAAGTCCTGCGAGCCCGGAGTGATGACCTTTGTGAGTGCCATAGTGGTACCTTAATCGTCTAGGAGCGCTTGGAACTGTTGCATCTGTCTCGCTGTGCTGTCGCCAGACCAGCCAGACCATGCGTCACGAATACCGCGGTGCAGCAAGTCGCCAAGTACGAATGCGGCACCGGTGCCCGCGCCGCGTCTGAGCTTGCTTGGTTTACGCGCTCGCGCTAGCTCAGCCGAGTACTGCGCACGCGCAGGCGGCATACCTACATAGCCACTCCCGCCGGGACTACGTACAAGGTTACGGCCAGCATCATCCATCTTAAACATCGGCGGTATTGGCGGCTTCTGCGCCGTCATTGCAGCCTGGCGAGCCGACGGTGTTACCGACATCCTTTGTGTGGGAATGGGTATCGGTGTGCCCTGCATGATATTGCGTTTTGCAAGGTTGTCCATGCGCGTACTGTGCGGAACAAGCTTGTCGGTCAGCTTGCGCGGGTCCAACCAGTGACGCTTCGGCGGCCGCAGCATACCCGCGCCGTGCAGCGGCTTAGGTGCCTCTTGCATCTTTAGCTGCCCTTCATGCGCCTCGCCAAGCAGCTTTTTTACCTCGTCGCTCATCGTTGGGTCGGCTAGCATTCTCTGCCAGGGCCTGTCGGGGAAGAAGCGCTGCTGGATTGCGCTGGTAGGGCCAACACTACCCGTCGGCAACACGTGGTGTAGCCCCGCGGTAATAGCGCCAGTCATTTCTGGTCCACGCCCTGTCATGATCATCTGTGACCGCGCCTCAGGATCGAACGGACCCTTACCAAAAGAGGTCGGTAAATGGCCTTTGGATTCGGGGTCTATGAGCTGCTCAAGCTCTTGTACTATGCTGCCAATGGCCGGCATGTTCCGCGCCGCGTCCGGATCGTCGCTCATGCCTGTCAGAGATTGCAAGCCACGCTTACCCACATCAAATGTGCTCCCCTGATCGGGGTGGCGTACCGGGTCTGGCTCCGCCGGAGCGGCAGCTGCCGCTGCACTTTGGGACGTGCCAGGCTTTGAGAGCGAGGTAAGCCCGCGCTGCGCAGTAGCGCGCTCTGCCTCGTCAGCGATGCCCTTCTCCGCCTTGTTGTAGTCTTGCAAAGCATTGTAGATCAGATCAGCGCCACCAACAGCGGTACCGCCAAGCGCTGCGCCGGTCAGTATGCGGCTGAGTGGTGTACGCCGGCCTTCTTCCTGGCCCAACGAGCTGAGGCCGCCAAGTACGCCACCACCAATGATGCCTGCCGGATACAGGATCTGGCGTGGGTACTTCCTGATCAGCTCCATGATCTGTGTCGTGGCGCCTTTCAGGTAGTCCGCGCTACCGCTTGCCGCGTCACTCACAGCAGTACCAGCGCTGCTCAACGCAGGACCGATAGCGCCTTTGATGCTCTCGACGATCTCACCAATGCTCGCCTGCTTCTCTACGAGCTTGCGGCCGTCAGCGTAACTCAGCGCGTTGAAATCAACGTCGGGCAGTGACATGGTTATACTGCTTCCGGTTGGGGTGTGTTACGCTTCTGCTGCGCCCTGGCACTATCAGTCGCACGGTTGGCCTCGAGGTTCTCATCGCGCTCCGTGAACATCTGGTCTATCGTGCTTGGCGCCTGCGGTATTGGCAACTGCGGACCCCGCGGTTTCGGTTGCGGCTGGCCCAGCTCGCGCTGCGCTCCAACAGCAAAGTTACTCGCAAGCGCCTCTGGCATATCGCGCTCGGAGATACGGCTCTCAAGGTTCATCATCTGATCTATGTCGAACGAGTCGAACGCCTCTGCCGATTCCAGGTACTTCCGGAGCAGCGACTGCGCCATAACGCGGTGCTGCATCGCCCGCGGTGCAACCTCAGACAGATGGTTGTAGGCGTCCATCACATCTTCGGTCGAATACCGACGGATAACCTCGTCACCTGCCATCAACTCGTGAGCCAGCACCTGGCTGCGGATCGCCCGCAGCTTATCTTCGTGGCCTCCTGCCGACAGGTCTTGCACTTTGTCTTGGATCAAGTCTTCGCGCGACTTCGGCTGCACGGATGACGTTAGCCCACGCGCAGTCCCGCCCATCAAACCAGCCATGCCGAATCCCAAGATACTAGCACCCTTAGTCAGCGACTGATTGTCCCATACGGAGCCGGTGATCACGTCGTGAGCGGGGGCTTGGCCAAAAGGGCGCAGTACCTCTGCGCGCTTGTCGGTAAGCGTCCCTTCGAGCACTTCCAGACTTGCGCGCTTAGTCGCGAAGTCCGTAGCAGAGTCCAGGGCGGTCATAATCAACGAATAGGGCGCCTCTTCCCAGTCAACGACATGGGTGAGGGAGGCCGCTTTGGTTCGTGCCTGCTTGCAGTTGCGGGTCACGTGGTCGATCAGCTTGCCACCACGATTGCCCAGGACAACCTGTGCGGTCTGCCGGACCTCGTCAACGCGTCGCGCATCCGGTGCCCGGAAGTAGTTTTCCAGAGCGTCGATGTCACTGGCAACCTTGTATGCAGCGCCGATGGCCGCATCTTTGGCTGTCGTATGCTCGCGCTGCATAACCTGCAACTGCGCCATTGCTTGCTTACCCGCCCGACGCGGGTCGACGGGGTAGGGCGATTCAGCCGGCTTCTTCTCACTGGCTGTTTTGCACATGGTTACCCGCTGTGCCTGCTCCCGACGCTTCAGCCAGAACTCTGGCGACATGTTGTAGTCGTCAGAGCATGCGCTGGCGGTTTTTTGCGCTGCTGGGGACTTCACATCGGATGGGAACATGCGCTCCAGAATCTCGCCGGCATCCGCCAGCGGAAACGCAGCCGCTTTCTCGACAAGCGTGTCGTGATCGCGGAGATGTCCGAGGCTACGGCCGTTGTTGTAGGCACGCACCATGAGCCGAACTTGGCCGTGTGGGATCTTGTGCGCCGTCGCGACTTTGACAATCGCATCGGTGGGCGCCTCGCCCTGATTGGCCAGGTCGGCTACCTCAGACAGCGCGGCACTGATCCGCTGCTCACTCTCTTTGGTTAGCCTAGGCATTGTCTTCATCGCTGTTACCCTCGTCGGGGAAGCGGACTTCGCTAATTAGGTGTTCCAAGCCACGCGGCTTCTCGCCGATACCGATCATCGCAAGCTCGACGGCTCGCAAGCGTACGCCCTTCTGCTCGAGCTCGCCCGCCACGCCCGCAATCGGCCCATCGACATCCGGCTGGTGTTTCTGCCACTGGAAGGACTGCAGCATGGCATTGATGTTCTCATTGAGCATCTCTGCGCCCGAGGCTGCCGCACCTGCTTGCAGCTCCATTGCAAGCATGTCTTTCCAGATCTGCAAGATCTCCACACGCGTCTGCCAGGTAACCGGCATCGTCATGATGGAAATACAGGCCTTCATGTCCATCTGCTCTTTGGTGTGGTCGCGCACGAACGCTCGCACCCCTGCCGGGCCGTCAGCTATGCACGGAGCATTGAACTTGAAGATATAGGCGTCTAACACCGCAGGTCCAGCCCAGTATCCAAATAGCTTCCAGAGACAGTCATGCTCCCGCTCCGCAAGGCCTGCCTGTACCGCTGAGCCAATCACCGTGTGGGTGATTATACTTGGAGACGTAAGCCGGGAAATCACGTCAAAAAACATGTGCTCGTAGACCGCGATAGTCTCTGGGGTCAGTCCAAGCTTTGCCCCCACGGTCTCAAAGTCCTCGCGTGCAAGCAGCCGAGCCTCGAGCTCCCACCGAGGCTCCTCGCCGCCATCCGTTGCGGCATACACTGCGTGTGCCGTAAACATCGCCGGGCAGGCATCATGCAGGGCTAGCATCTGCGCATCAGTCTCACAGCGTGCAAGCTGCTTGCGGAATTTGCAGGCAGCGCGCACGAAGCGATCGTCCCGGCCCTTGAATATCCGGTCGCCCTGCGCAAGCTCTCCCGCACGCTGCCACCGCCAGTCGGGGCTGCGCCGCGGATTGTCTGGCCTATAGACTAAGATGCTCATGGATTTTGTTCAGCTGAACAAACTTGCTAGTTAAGCTCGCCGGCAACGTGGGCTTCAAGCGCCAGTTCGAATTCCTTGCCGTCAGCGTTTGCCCCCACCGCGATGTGGAGGTAGACCGCCCGGACGGGAACGGTAAAGGTGCCTTCGCGATTACGGTACGAGAAGGGGCCTTCGTCTTCCATGCCCTCGCGCAACTCCAGCACGGTGCCAGACGTTACAGACTGCTCAGGTATGATCTTGGCCAGTGCCTGCGTCATTTCGTCCGCGGCCTCGACAGACACAGACTGCCCGCTACCCAGGTCGCAGACCTGGCGGTCGTACAGGTTCACCGTGAGCGCTACGTTGGTGCCAGCAGACTGCCGAAGGATCATACGGGTGATTTTCCCCTCAGGGGGAAACCCGATTGACCAACACTGTGACAGCTCGCCAGTGGGCAGGTAGAGCTGGGTACCGGTGGACTCAACCAACTCGCGTTTGTAGACGTGCATGAGTGTTTCCCTGGGTTACGCCTCGCCCTCCCCGAAGTTGACGTCAACGCCTTCGTCGGGGTAAGGTTCGATAGTTTTCTGCTTGAGCTCTAGGGTGACATCACCCATGTTCTCGAAAGCGTTCCGCATGGCGTCTTCAAGGTCGGGAAGGTTACTCGCACCATACCGATCCTCGAACTTGTCGTGGTGCCAATACAGGTTGAACAGCAGTCGACCAAGGCTGTCTAAACCTTTCATCAAGTTGGGTAGATGCCGGTCGATCAGCGTGTCATTCTGCGAGCCACGCAGCAGGTTCGAGAGCAATGACGTGTCCAGCACTTCCTTCTGCCCGGTCTGCGCCGCCTGTGCAATCTGCTGCGCCATCATTGGCTCTGGCTGCAGACTCATGTCCGGCTCGTTGGGTGCGCCTTGCAACCCGTCGACAGGTACCTCACGCTCGCCGCCGTACACCGTTGGCATGCCCGAACCCATGTAGTCGTCAGTGCCCGTCTCGAATTCGGGGAACGGCGGCGCAGGCGGCGCGTTCGACAGCATGCCGTAGGGCTCTGCGAACTTGATCCGGCAGCGTACACCGCGCTTCACTTCCGCTTCTTTCAGAAGTGCGCGGGCCGACTTCTGATTGAGGCCGTAGTTACGCACTAGCCGGATGAAGGCCGCCGTCGGCGCCATGCGGCTACCGTCGACGATTGCCTCAGTACCGTTGTTGTGGATTGTCAGCTCTGCAGACGTCTTGTAGATGCCGAGCTGCAGGTCGACATGGTTGCCGGGTCGCAGTGCTGGCGGATCGCTTGATTCGCTCCAGTCGCCGCAGGTTACCGGGCTGCAGCAGCAACCATCCTCGTCCTTCTCTGGCTTCTGCGGACCCTTGATCTTGAGGGCCTTAGTGCCCGGAGGTACGAGCAGATTGCACATACGGGCCACAAAGCGGTTGCCCTTGATCCGGTTCAGCACGATCTGATCAGGGCCGTTGTTGTCGCTGTCGTACTCGTAGCGGCGCTCGGCCACCGGCGGTAGATGGTCGGGACGGCGGGCACCGTAGCGGTTCCGCCAGTTGACCTCATAGCAGGTCTCTTCGCCCTCGGCCGGCAGCGACTTCTTGACCTCAAACACGCTAGTGCCCTGTCCGTTGGCCGCGATAAGCACGTACGTCGAACCAACATCGAGCGACTTGGCGTCGGACAAGCCGTCAAACCAAGACTTGTAGTCTTTGCCCGAGTGCTGCTCAACGGCAAAGATGGCGCCCGGATGCGTCTCTGTCCATGCCTTGGTATCGCCGTCGCCCAGCCGCACAAGTACGCCATTGGGGCGCGAGCCGCGTGCATTGAACGGCGCGTGGATGAACAGGCACTTCTCGAACGAGTCTGGCTTGCAGAGTACGTCGTAGTGGCCTGTCTCGTCTGGGTTTTGTAGCGCAAGCGGCTCCTGGATACGGAACGCCTTGGATGTGTTCTCCCGGTCGTCCTTGATGTAGACGCCATCGCGCTTCAGCGTTTCAGCCTGCTTCACAGTCAGGCCACGGTCACAGTGGATGCTGTCGGAGTACGTCCAGATACGGAGCTTGCCGGTACGCGTGGGGTCCTGCTCGCGTGCAAGGTCCAATGCTGACTTCTCTTGCCAGATGCTGCCACGGAGAATCTCCATTGGCTCGCGCTTGGCTTCGATCGGGCACGCTGTGTCGCGCGTCCGCGCTGTATCAATAGCATCCTTGACAATGCTATCGCCGTAGCACTCCACAACCACCGGTGCGACAGTCGGGAAGGAGTCAAGCAGCTGCAGGAAGTACATCGATGCCGCTGCGCTGGACTTGAGCAGCCCGGGCACCTGCAGGGAAGGACGCTCAGGGCGGCCCAACGCGTACAGCAGTCCCGGCAGACCAGCTTGCAGCCATTCCGGCTGGGCAGAGGCGAACTTCTGTGGCGAGTCGCGGAAGATGTCCATTGTCGGCCGGTCTACGCCCACCTGGGATAACTGCGGTGCAATCTCTTCGCCGATGACATTGGGCTTGCGGTTCAACACGTAGTTGATCCAGTTCTCCTTCATCGGGACAAAGGTATCGCTGTCTTTCAGGTACAGAAGCTCGTGGCCCTTCAGCTCGCCGTTCAGGAAGAACACCGGGCCGTAAAGCAGCTGATTTCCGACCTTGAAGCCAAAGACGCCAACTGCGCGGTCGTTGTCCTCATTCTTCTCGATCAGCTGGAAGCCCAGTTCGTGCTCTAGCAGTTGAGGCGCCCTGTCACGCAAATACGCATGTGCGAGGTTGCTTAAAGCCTGTTCAAAAGGCACGGACTGCCCATCCGAGGAGAGATCAGCACGTTTGACGTGCGGACTGCGCATCTGTGCGCGGCAAAGCCTCTGCCAGTGCTGCACCTTCCGTGGCTGCGTGAGCGTGATTTGGCTCATGTTACCCTCATCCTTGGGATATGCGGCTTCCTGCCTGATTGCAGATACTGCACCTATGGTAGCAGATTCGCTGGCAACAGGGCAACGCCTAGGTTCTTGCAGGCTTCAATACGCTTTGTGGCCACGTAGTACCAAAATCGGCCCCCTGGACCAGCGACGGGACAAAGCTAGTGCTTTTGGTATCAGAGACAGCTCCGCGCTGTGCCGCTGACAACAGGCTTTTCTTCTGATTGCTACCCAAAAACCGGGTCATCCAGTCCGGATCGTGGCCGACGCTGGCCATCGCGCGGACCATGTGCGGACGGAAGTTTGGCGGCTCGTCGTGGGCGGACAATTGTGACACATTGAACTCGGTAAAGAGCGGCAGCATGGACGGCTTGATCTGGGTGCCGATGGTGTAGTGAAGTACCGGCTTTTCGAGGTACTTGCCCACTGCTCGTTCTGGGTGTAACTGCTGGGTACCGATACGCGACTTGTAACGGCTCTCGAGTTGCTGGTACGGCATCACATCGCCAGGCACGTTATGCCCGTCTTCTTCCAGCATCTCGACGTGATCGATCAGTCCGCGTGCCGCCAGCTCGATGTTTCGGCGATTTGCATTGCTACCGTTGGCACGGTAGGCATCAGAGAACATGTCGATGAAGTAGCGGCGGCCTTCTCCAATACCCTTGTATTTGACGATCTCTGATGGGTTAGGGATGCCGTCAGAGAGTACGTCGCCAGCCTCTACCTCGTCGCCACGCTTGACCTTTAGCTCGAACCCGGGTTTGACGAAGTGCCGTTCCCCAGATATTGTGATGTAGCTGCCGCCTGCCGGCGCCTCTTCAACGCGCGTAACTTTGCCATCGATTTGCGCGTGCGCAGCGCCGCTCTTGAAGGTCTTTGGCACTTGCACGAGTTGGTTGATGTGCTGGAAGCCGGAGAGTTCTGAGGTAACGCCTTTGACGCCGCCAGAGTGCTTGGCTGACAACTGTCCTTGCGTAAGCTTCTCTGACAGCGCTTGTGCAGCTGCGAGCCCCACCATGTCACCAAGTGGCGATAGGCCGCCACGCTCGCGCACACCAATGTCACGAGCGTAGACACCACCGCTACCAGGACCGCCAACAATGGGACTCCGGACCAGTACGCGTGATATTCCATTGTCTTCCAGGTCCCTGAGAATCTTGGGGGTGAGTGTTGTGTTGCGCGCGTACCCGCCAGCATCTTGTGCCAGCAACGCACCAGCGTTATCGTTGTCGCTGACATCTACAGGGTAGCCACGTGGCGCGGCTGCATCATGTGTGTCGGCCTTGTCATCTTCGGCAACCACCATCAGCCTATGTGCCAGCTGATTGAGTTGTTTTGAGAGGTATCCAGAGTCTTGTACCGCAAAGATTGCCGCTATCCCGCCCTTGCGTGCACCGTATGTGCTTGCCCAGAACTCTGCAGGACGCAGGCCCTCAGAGACACTACGCTGCACTGGGAAGGGAATCACGTTGTCGTGGTGGTCCATGTAGAGCATGTCACCACCGATGAGGCGCTTGAGCTGTGCCGGATTACCGCGGGCACCGGACACTGCCTGCTTGGCCAGCGGGTTGTTGGTCTTCTTGGCGTAATCCAGGATCTCCCCAGTCAGCCGCTCATGCTCCGCTGCCGTGGCCTCGACAATCCTGTCCTCACGCTTCTGATCGCTCCAGTTCTCCTTCGACATGATGTCGCGAAGGCGGCGGTTCAAGCGTGCGCGGGAAGCTATAACGGGCGGCGTAGTGCGCAAATGCTCCAGCCCGAAGCTCTGGCCGCCTGTCGTATAGGCGGCATCCCGACCAACATCTGAGAGCTTCTTGAGGATCTCGCGGTACTGCTTAGGGTACTTGTCGACGAGCTGGCGTAGTAGCGCCTTGATGCCCTTCTTGTCCATAACACGCGTGTAATCGCGCATCTCTGAGGGCAACGCCTCATTCACCAGGAGTTGGCCGACTGTGGTCTTTAGCATCAGGCTCCAGCCTTTGGCGTCCATAGTTCGCCAGGTGGCTTCGGGAAGTCCTCCGAGGTTACCAGATCGGTAACGACCGTCTCGTTGATACCCAGCGCCTCCAGTGCCCTGTTCATCGCCACGTCGCCCTCACCCCGATGGATGAGAAAGTAGTGACGCGGCGCCGTCTCTATCGCAAGGCCCATGATGCCGTCGACCGGGTCGCGCAGCACCACACGTGTTGCCTCTACGCGGTGCGCATTACCGAGCTTGTCGTGGTACTCGACTATCATCGCTATCCGGCCCTGTTGACCAGCTCGCGCGATAGTGCTGACAGCGCATCTATGCGCTGACCAGCCTCTTCGAAGTTCGGCGCAGCACGTTCAGTGTTTGGCGTACGGAACAGGGATACGATATCCTCTCCCTGCTTCTCGCCGGTATTGCCAACGGGCTCGATCGGTGCGATCGCGCCGCTGGTGCCTACGCCCGGAAGCCCGGCACCCTGCTGCGGCCCGGCGGGTGGCGGCTCAGAGCCGAGCGGGCTGCTCTCTGGCGGCTGGCCCTGCATGACCTGTGCAACCGAGTTGTCATCAAGGATGTCCGGCGGAAGGTCGATGCCCGTGGACTGCATCAGATGTGTGAGCAGTTTCCTGACACGCCCCAATTCGAGGTAGATAAAAGCTGGATCGATCTTGGGCTTTGGCGCGGCGGCGCCAGCGGCCGGTGCGGCAGCTGCCGGGGCGCCTGGCGGCATCCCGCCCATCATTGCCGGGTCCATGGGAGGTACGCCACCCGGGGGCATCCCGCCTGCAGCCATCGGATCGGGCGGCATTCCACCACCCGGCGGCATACCTCCGCCCGCCATCGGATCGCCCGGGGGCATCCCGCCTGCGGCCATCGGGTCTGCGCCACCCGGTACGAAAGCCCTTTTCTCGCTCTCACCGGTAGCCTTCCAGGCGGCAACTTCCATGAGAACTGGATTGATGGTATGTCGCTTCATGGTCGATTTCCTCTGTTTGGGCCGCGATGTACATGGCTGCCTTATGGTACCTCTACGGGCTAAAAAAAGCTAGCCCTCAAGCACCTCGATCCGCTGGCCAACGTTGATTTCCCCTCTAGCGTAGGCCCGCAGGGCATCCTTCTTGCTACGAAAAGACCGCACTGGCTTCTTATCCCGCTCTGAGGAGGCCGCCCACAGTCCGCCGACATATTCCATTGACGGAGAGTAGTTTACATCGAAATCGCCAGCGGCCAGCAGATTTCGCGATGGCATCAGCTTGTTGACGCTCTCCTTAACCGCACTATCGCTCGATGGTACGTGGAACTGCATCGCATCGCCGTCGAAGTCTGCGTTGAAGCCGGACACAGTCAGCGGTGGGATCTCGAGCGTCTCCGAGGACGTCAGTTGTGGCCAGAAGGCCATCACACCGTATCGGTGCAGCACCGGTGCCCGGTTGATGATTACTGGCCGCGTCTTCATCTCTCCCTGCAGTTCTGTCAGTGCCGCGTCCGTGCGATCCTTGACAGCCTGCATGGCCTTCAGTGTACCCATACCTCGCCGGACGAGGCGACGAACAACGAATGGTTGATACAACGTCCAGGCCTTGTCTATTGGTAGACCAACCTGGTCCATATCGAGATTCGGATTCGGTGTTATTGTCGCCCGTCCAACAAGGTCGACGGTCGTACCGAGTAGCTTGCGCTGAACAGTCCCGTATTTTGGGCTAGACCCGAATACGTGCTTCAGAATTCCCTTAATGTTCTGCTCGCGATGCTCAGGCTGAATGGGATCGCCGAGTCCGGTAATCCCCTTGAATGCCTTGTAGACTGCCAACCGCTCCTCAGTTACGTCGTCACTCAGTTCCGACATCTTCTTGAGGTTGTCCGACGCGTCCCACAGCTCTTTGTAGAGGAAGTTAGCGTCGTTGATAAGTCGGGCCCCGGTCTCACTCATCAGCGAGATCGGCCGGAAGATCGGCGGCAGCACCGGTACGCGATCAAGCATCCAGTCGCGCGGATGTTGCTTGAGCGTATCTGCTGCCTTCAAGAACTGCAGTCGCCGGATTGCCTTGTCGCGGTACGTCTTCTTCCCGCCACGTATCTCCGCCCGGGCCTTTTCCAGCTCCTTCTTGATGTTGATGTCATCGAGCGCTGCGCGTAGTCCAGCCGGCCCGGTCATGTCGTCTCGGCCAGGCACAGACTCCGCACCAGATAACACACTCTCGTACTGTTTCTGTGTCATGCCAAGGATGCGCCTGATAGGCTCTTCCATCACCGGGTTTGGTAACGGCTCTGGCAGCTTGATGTAGCTCCACTGGTTGCCACCATGCCCACCGGTATTCGTAGTATCGAACAGCCCGCCGCGCTTTGGCGTGAGTTTGCCTAGGCGCCAATCCACTGTCTCTGCATTGGTAAGCTCTCTGTCCTCTGTGAGCGTATGCACGTCGTTGTTGGTCATGGCCATGATGTTGAGACGCGAGCCCTGCTTAACCGGATTGATACCGGCACCCTTTAGCTGCGCCACGAACTTCTCATAGACGAACGGTACTTCCGGATCAGGCGGTGAGAAGCCACTCATCACCTGTCGCCAGTACTCCTCATTGCGCTGGCCGCGGATAAGGCTGGCATCGCGGATCGTCTTGTATGCACCATGTGAAAGCAAGGCATTCAGCTCCAGCATACCGACGCGCTTAGAGCCGCTCGCGCCACCCTTTGCCGGCTGCCCTTCGGCAGTATAGCCACCGGTGGCGCGGCCCTGTGACTTGGCCTCTGCTGTGTGATGCAGCTTCATGATGAAGCGATTGCCGTCGAGAATGTCCTTGGTTTCGCGCCCTGTCTGCGGATCGGTTATCGTCACTGTACTCGTCAGATTGTGCTTCCGGAGCTCCTTCTCTACGAACTCACGCAGATCATCGGGCGACTCAAAGTCGGCCAGGCGGTATGGTTTGCCAGTAAGGGCTGCAATCTTCCCGAGGCTGGCCTCCAGAACCTGTGAGGGGTTACCGCGGGAGATCACGCCGAGCGGGTTGAGCAGCATCTCATAGGGCTTACCGTCCGGCCCGTGTGGCATCTCATCATCGGGTACGATTGCTGCGACGACGCCCTTGTCGCCGTATCGCCCAGAGAACTTGTCGCCAACCTGCGTGGGATTGACCGACTTGACGATCACGCTGATGTCCTTGTTGCCCTTATAGACATCCGTGACGAGGCCCGGTGAGTGGTGCTCCCATTTGACAGATGCATCTGTCCACGCCGCCTTACGCCGTCCGATGCGAGGGCCTGCAGTACGCGGCTTCACTGCCAAGATCAACGGCTCGTCCATACGGACTTCAGTACCGGGCTTGATGATGCCGTTATCATCGTAGTTCTCCAGCACCTTACGGTCGTACGTTCCAGGGAAGATAGAGATGAATGCGTGCTTGCTTGCCTTGGTGTCCTTACCGAGGTTCAGCCCGTGCTGGTACATGTGCTCGGAGCTGGCGCGCTTAGCGAAAGACTCGCTGATGACCGTAGCATCCTCGAAGTTGAAGCCCTTGTGCGCAAGATACGCAACGCGGACATTCTTGCCCAAGGCCGTGACGCCCTGACTATCTGTGAAGTTCGACGAGGCTACGATATCGCCAGCACTGACCTGATCGCCCGGACGAACTGTCGGCGTGTTGTGTACGAACGTGTTGTGTACTACCAGGCCATGGCAGACAGCAAATGCTTCAGCTTCCTCGACGCAAAGATCGTATACAAACTCCTCAGATTCGCCGTCCACGGGCTGGATGGCAACAATTGGGTCCCATAGGACATCTGACTTTGCCCACTGGCCGTATACGCCAGCACATCCTCGCAACCTGTGTTTAGCGACTGCGCCTTCCCATGCTGTTTTATGCAGATATGATGTCACATGCGGATGTGCATCATACAGCAGCTTACGCGCATGGCGGCTTGGCCATATTGGGACTAGCGCGTATGGTGATGCGCGGTAATGCTCACTGCGCATCGCCTGCAACCGACACTCGCGGTCGCAATAGAAGAACCACATACTCATACCGTCAAGGCATTGATTGATAACGCGGAAGCCATAAGCATCGTTCCACGCGGCATTTAGATGCTGCCGCGGCGCATCGAACAGCGAAGTGAAGATGCCCAGACTAAGCAGTACGTCTACCAAATCATCCCGTAGTTGCCGTGACGTCGATACAGCGACGAGTTGTACCGCGCCGCCGTTATCCTGGCTTAGGCAACCATCGCCCGCCATGTATCCGTTGATCAGTCCATCACGAAAAGCTCTTGCAGCAGTCAAGAACGTCGCAGGTACACGCTTATTGCCGGACAGATGGCCGAACGTAGTGGTTAACCATTCGCATAGCGGATGGTCTGTAAAGCAAACCTGACCCCCGCTGCGGAATGGTTTAGTGCCTAATTGCCGGCAGAGCGTCATGACTTCTGCTGCACGGTTATCTGGGGCAACAGCAATGCCCACCAGGCCCGGTTGCGATGGCGGACAATGTCCCTCAGACAAATATAGTCCGGCAAGCACGCCACGGTTGTAGTCCAATGTAGTGTCATCAACAGCATCATGAATCATCGCCACAGGTAACCGCGTACGATTTACGATACAGTCACACGGGTAGATTGGCGCAAGCTGTCCCAGTTCATCGAGCGTTAGCAGGCTGTGGTCTGCTGTTACCACAACACTACGACCCGAACGAGTACGCACTAAAATCAGCTTCTTGTCGTTCTTGTGCTTCTGTGTTGCTGTTATGCGATGCCATGCTGACCGCTTTGTCCGCGGATCGACAGCTAGCGCCTGATCGCCATCATCATGCACATACGCACTGATAGCTCCGCGCCAAATACTGCCATCCTTGCGCTTAACGAGGATCACAGTGCTGCCGACTATGCTTTTTCTGTTGTACGGGTGGTTGTTATACAACTCGACGTTGTGGACGCGGCGATCCTTGCCGCGAATCTTGATGTTGTCCGCGGTGACCTCCAGTACGGTTCCATCTACCTTGCTCTTTGCGGCACCCATGTCCGTACCAAACAGCGACTCAAACGATTCGCCGGTTCCCGGTATACCGGACTGCACCAGCGGTGCCTCAGGCTCTGTCATTGGCAGCGCTTGCGTAATCATACGGGAGCCCATG
>Ga0255052_10001272_pt1 | contig 19188 bp, 22 predicted proteins | sample JV7_2_21_MG_FD_188632 | JGI IMG/M metagenome (GOLD analysis project Ga0255052, IMG submission 188632) | Seawater microbial communities from Jervis Inlet, British Columbia, Canada - JV7_2_21 | ecosystem: Environmental > Aquatic > Marine > Inlet | place: Canada: British Columbia | collected... | reverse complement strand
GTTGATAACGATCTCGTCAAAATCGCGGGTGAGGTCGAGCAGGCCGGGGGAGAAGTCGTTGAACTGGGCGGGCGGGTACTCGATCGTAACGACAATCCCGTCAAGGGAGCACGCGTCGAAATCTGGCAATGCGATGCCAGAGGGCGTTACCTGCATCGCGGCGATTCTGGCGCAAGTTCACGCGACAAAGCGTTCCAGGGTTTTGGTTATGACCTGACCGGCGCAGATGGTCACTACTCGTTTCGTACGATTAAGCCCGTTCCTTATTCGGGACGCACGCCGCACATTCACGTCAAGGTTCTGATGGGCAACCAGGAACGCCTGACCACGCAATTCTATCTGCCCGATCATCCTGACAATGAAAGCGACTGGCTTTACCAGCGTGTTCCGGAAAATAAGCGCGAACTGGTGACCATGAATTTCAGCGCCTTGGGGCAGCTGCCGCAGGCCAGTCTGGATATCGTAATTTAATCGATCCGATTGATATCAGGGTCAGAATAGATATTGCTCGGGATCACCCGGATCGCTCGATAACACCACCAGCATCGTGAGCAATATGATCATTGCAGCGATCAGGGCAACCAATACCTGATGCAGTTTGTACAATGGGTGCGCTTTCATAGTCTTTGGGTCGAATTGCCGGTAAACAAGCATCCAGCAAATCACGCTCAGCAATAGCAGCACAAACAGCGCGATAATAATGAAATGAAGCATGTCGATTATCTCGAGCTGGAGATTAACCGAAAAATGAATATCCCGCATGTATTTCGAGGCTAAATAAATGGCATAATCGCAGCACGTTGCCGGCAAAGCCGTGCCACGTTCGAGGACTAACATCGAGGAATTAATGGCACTGTTGATTGACATCAAGCACCCGGACTGGATGGAGGACGATGACCTGCGCAAAGAATTATTGCGCTACTACCCGGAAGCAGATATTCGAACCGGTGATAATGCGGGTAACCTCGATGAAATCGAGATGTTGACGGTGAGCAGTTATGTCCCGCGCGAAGCCTTGCAGTACCCGAATTTGAAAGTGATTCAAAAAACCGGCGCCGGGGTAAATAATATTCTCGCTGATCCGGATCTACCTGAATCGATCCAGATTGCGCGCCTGCGAACCGATACCTCGGGCTCCGAGATGGCCGAATACGCACTGGCCTACGTGTTACAGCAGCAACGCCACATGCGTGAATATCACCAGCAGCAGGCGCGTTCGGAATGGATATCCTATCCGCCGCGACGGGCTGACGATACGACGGTGGCAGTTCTTGGCCTGGGCCGCATCGGGTTACTGGTTGCCGAGCGTTTTGTACAGAATGGATTCAAAGTGGTCGGTTGGAGTCGCAGGTTAAAGGAAATTCCCGGGGTCACTTGTTATGCTGATGTTGATGGCTTACACCGGGCGCTGGAATTTGCCGATTACGTGGTCTCGGTATTGCCGTCAACGCCGGGGACGCTCGGCATTTTCAGGCGTCGTCTTTTCGAGCACTTTAATCCGCGCGCATTCTTTATCAATGTCGGACGCGGTGACCAGATCAATGAAACCGAGCTGATTGAGTCCCTCGACGCCGGTTTACTCGCGGGCGCGGTGCTGGATGTCATGTCGGTCGAACCTCTGCCTGCTGATAATCCGCTGTGGTTGCATCCAAAGGTTCAGCTCACGCCACATGTTTCGGGCTATCATCTTGGCGATGCGGTTATTGACATTGCCGATAACTATCGGCGTCTGCGAAACGGTGAAGCGTTGTTAAACCTGGTTGATCGCAGGCAGGGTTATTAACATGACAGCAGCACAGGCATTGGAGCAGAAAATACGCGATGCGATCCCGCTCTCCGCCGCGATGAAATTTTCCATCAAGGTTCTGAGCCAGGACGAAATTCAGGTCAGTGCGCCGCTTGAGCCCAATATCAACGTCCACGGAACTGGCTTTGCCGGTAGTATTTACTCCGCTGCCATCCTGACGGGATGGGCCTTGTGTACCCATGTGATGGACGAACTCGAGCTCGATGGAGACCTGGTGGTCGCAAAGGCCGAGATTTCCTATCGTGCGCCGATCACTGCAGCGCTGGAATGCAGATGCCGCGTCAGTGCTGAACAACGCGACTCTTTCGCTCGGGGCTTGCTTGATTCTGGTAAGGGGAAGCTATTACTGGAAGTTGAGGTTGGAGATCGTCCGCATGCCCTTCTACAGGCGACCTATATTGCCGTTGGCCGTTAGAGCCAGCGTCTGACCCGCTGTTTGTAGTCAAGATATACCTTGCCGAACTTGTTTTCGAGATAAGCCTCTTCGCGTTCGATCACCAGCTTTTGCAACAGGTATACCAATGCCGGGACACCCATGACTATCCACCAGCTATTCAACGCGAGGCCGCCGCCAACCGTAGCCAGACAAAAAGTAACATAGATAGGGTTGCGGCTATAGCGGAAAACACCTTTGTCGATGATCGTTGTGGTGGGATGCCAGGGTTCGACGTGAGTTTTAGCTTCGAGAAAATGGAATAGTGCAATTAGAGCAAGCGTTGCTGATAACACGATTAGTGCGACGCCACTCAACCACAGGAGGTCTCCGTTTGTTATTGGTAGCGGTATGATCCAGTCTGCGAGATAGCCCAAACCAATGATCACAATCACCAATAAAGGGGGTGGAAACTTTAGGCCAGGTCCACGTTTGTCCTCACCGTCATTCATGGGAGTCTGCCGGTCAAGTACTCCGGGGACGTCCCTTGGGCAACTGGAATGCACGTCGACCACTGAGCTTTTCGATTTTACGTGCAAATTTGCTATCACCCAGTACCCAGCCTTTAAGCGCGGTATCGGTGATTAGCTGCACGGTCTGGCTGCACAGACTTTGTTTGAACAGGGCGCGGTAGGCATCTGCACGTTGCTTGTCATTGTTACCCAGTTTCAGGTATTCCCTGTGCGCGCTGATCATCTCTTCGGGCTTTCCAAGCGCGTTATGCGTATAGCTGCTCCAGCGATAATCCACCGGTTTTTTAACCAGTCCACCTCGAACCGGGTTTGACTCGATATAGCGACTGCAGGTTAGTAAATAGTTCTTGCTGTCAACGACGGTCGCCCGGTAACGTCCTTCCCAGATAGTGCCACTGCCGCCACTGCCCTCGTTGAAGTATTGCACATAGTTCCGGCCAATGGACTGCGTGGTTCGTGAGATGCTGTCGGTGTCACCCGGTGTTGCCAGCAGATGCACGTGATTAGGCATCAGCACATAGGCATGTATTTTGAGGTGATAATTGTATGCTGCAGCCTCGAGGCAATCGTGGAAATACTGGTAATCCTGTTCTTCAAAGAAGATTTGTTGCCCGTTTCGTCCCTGTTGAATTATATGCTGCGGCTGATTTTTAATCGCGTACCGCGGTAATCTGGCCATGAAAAATGCTCGTTATCTGCCAAAAAAAGTTGCATATTAACACTAATTAGTAATTTTCTCCCAATAGTTAAAATAGATGACAAATTTTTGACGTTTTGTCTAAATGTGATCTCGAGGAATGGTGATCTCCTCCCAGTCACGTTGATTTACCAGGTCTTCACCCCCATAGGCACGCACCGTGGCCTTGATATAAAAATTATCCGCATCGCAGCGAAATTCGCTTTCCGCTTCGGTTCTGATCGACCAGTCACCGCGATGCATCCGGCATATATAGCGACTCAGCGAGCGATGGCTGAGTGGATCATCGGCGGCTATGGTCCAACGTTCATCATGACTATGTCGCATGCACATACCGTTACCCGGTACTTCGATCTCGCCGGTGTCATCAATAATCCGGTAGTGCGATTCCCCGGTCTGAAAATTTCGCTCGATCCAACGCCGACTTAGCCCGGGCGCCTTGATTTCGTACTCTGGCAGCGGGTTTTGATCCTCGGGCTCGGGTTCGTCGTAGACATCAACGCCTGCCCGAACCGGCAATGTCACAAACGCGTCGGGCCCGAGTTTAATGGTGGCGGTGACGATTTCAGGTGGCGGCATGACCATCGGCCAGTAGTTACTGGAGACCGCAATGCGCATCTTGTGACCGCGCATGAAGCGATAGCCGCATTCATTCAGTTCGATCTCAATCGATTCCAGTTGACCCGGCGTCATCGGCTCGGGATTTTCGTTACCGTTACGATGCGCCAGATTCAGCACGCCCCAGCTAACCCTCGAAACCTCACCATTGGGATGAATATCATTCAGGCGTACCGCAATATTTCCGAGTGGTTTATCGATAGAAACTTTTAATCGAATTCTCGGCCGCCCCAGGATCTCGATGGGTTGATGCAGTTTGCCGCTGTCGAATACGAGCGATCCGGAGTCATCCCGGCGTTGGTCGGAAGGCATCTCGCCATCGGGTTTTTGGGTAAAAAACTCGCCACAGCTGGTGCCGCAATCCTGTGGTGAGATCAATTTCTTTTCGCTGGTTCTGCCGGGAATATCGAGTAGTTGCCGATTCGGAGCCAGGTAGTAGTTACGCTCGCGGGTGTCGGGTGAGGGTAGTTCTGCTTCCGCGACCCAGCGGCCTGGTTCGACTTCGTGACGCAATAGCGGCCTGGCGTCTTCGAGGATGTAGGCACGGTAGGCAGGTAAGCTATCGACACCGTTATCGGCACCCTTGAGCCACTTATCCCACCAGTTGATTGCTTCTTTGAGGAAATCGAGGCGCGGTCTTGGGAGTGCAAAATGCGGATACTGGTGAATCCAGGGGCCATTGATTGCCTTGGCGTTCTTTAAATGGGTTGCTGCCGCAGGTGGCGCATTAATATAACCATCGGCCCAACCCGAGATAACCAGCGCGGGTATCTCGATATCATCATAATTTTCACCGATTGAGCCATGCTTCCAGTAGTCGTCTTTGCGTTGATGTTCAAGCCAGGTAGCCAGCGGAAAAGGCTGCGTATTCAAGCGCTGTAACCAGATTTCGCGCCAGCTATCTCCAACCAGGTCGGGATCGGGCGGCCGGGATGCATAGCAAAGCATCGTGCTCGACCAGAAGAAATTGGAGTAGAGCAGGCAACCATTCTTGTAATGAATATCGTCGTTATAGCGATCGACCGTGGTACCAATCGAAATTACGGCCTTGAGCGCTGACGGTTTAAGAGCGGCAATCTGCAGGCTGTTGAAGCCACCCCAGGAAATGCCCATCATCCCGAGATTACCATCGCACCAGTCCTGGCTTGCGATCCATTCGATGACTTCACAGCCATCGGCCAGTTCGCGCGCTGAGTATTCGTCGTCCCAGTCACCGTCAGATTCACCCGTACCCGAGATATCGACGCGCACCCCGATATAACCCGCCTCGGCAAATGCCGGGTAGGTACTTTCATCACGCTGCGCGGTGCCGTCGCGTTTGCGGTAGGGAATGTATTCTAGGATTGCGGGTAATGGCGTTTTCGCGGCAGTGTCAGGCATCCAGATCCGGGCCGATAATTTACGTCCGTCGGACAGAGTAATCCACTCGTTTTCCAGAACCTTGAAACCAGCCTTTTTCATTTATTTTTACTCACCGCATTGAACAACGACATTCTGCCTGCCTAAGCCGGACTCAGGCAAGCGCTGCAGTGAACAAGTGTAGCAGGGGTTTTTAGACCAACGGACCTGAGGATACCAGCTGCTTGCCACCATCGGTGTCAGTATATTGCTCGAAATTATCGATGAACAGGGAAGCCAGCTGGGCTGCTTTTGATTCCCACTCGGAACCATCGTCATAACTGTTACGCGGATCCAGAATCCTTGCGTTTACCGCGGGCAGGCTGGTAGGAACACTCAGGTTGAAGGTTGGTAGCGTTAAGGTTTCCGCGCTATCGATAGATCCATCGAGAATTGCATCAATTATGGCGCGTGTTGCCTTGATCGAAATACGATTACCACTGCCGTCCCAGCCGGTATTCACGAGGTATGCCTGGCTACCGAATTGATCCATTTTCTTATTCAATACCTCGGCATATTGGGTTGGGTGTAGCGACAGGAAGGCTTTGCCGAAGCAGGCGGAAAAAGTCGGGGTGGGGTCGGTGATGCCGCGTTCGGTGCCGGCCAGCTTGGCGGTAAAGCCGGAAAGAAAATAATATTGTGCCTGTTCCGGGGTTAATTTTGAAACCGGGGGCAGTACGCCAAAGGCATCGGCGGTCAGAAATATGACACGACCGGCGTGACCGGCCCTGGACACGGGTTTGACGATATTATCAATGTGATAAATCGGGTAAGACACCCGCGTGTTCTCGGTTTTCGAGCTATCGGTGTACTCGATTTTGCCTTCATTGTTGACCACCACGTTTTCCAGTAATGCATCGCGGCGGATCGCGCGGTAGATGTCGGGCTCGTCTTCGGCGCTTAAGTCAATCACCTTGGCATAACAGCCGCCTTCGAAATTGAAAATTCCCTCATCGTCCCAGCCATGCTCATCATCGCCGATCAGGCGGCGCTTGGGGTCGGTAGACAGGGTGGTTTTGCCGGTTCCGGAAAGCCCGAAGAAAATCGCAACGTCACCTTCTTCGCCGACGTTAGCCGAACAATGCATCGAAGGCATACCTTTCAGCGGTAACAGGTAGTTCATCATCGAGAACATACCCTTTTTCATCTCGCCGCCATACCAGGTACCACCGATGATCTGCATCCTCTCCGTCATGTTGAACGCGACGAAATTCTCAGAGTTCAGTCCCATCGCCGCATAATTCTGGTTTGATGTTTTGGACCCGTTAAGCACGACGAAATCCGGCACGTAATCGGTTAGTTCTTCGACGTTGGGCCGGATGAACATATTGGTGACGAAATGTGCCTGCCAGGCAACCTCAGTAATGAACCTTACCTTGAGACGGCTTTCGGGGCTGGCGCCACAAAAGGTATCGACCACGAACAGTTTTTTACCCGAGAGCTGGTCAGTAACCAGTTGACGCAGGGTGTTCCAGGTATCGATGTCGATCGGCTTGTTGTCGTTTTCACCCTGATCCGACCACCAGATCTGATCGCGGGTGGTGTCGTCACGCACCAGGTACTTGTCCTTGGGAGAACGGCCGGTAAAGTCACCGGTGTCGACTGCAATTGCACCCGACTCGGTCAAATGACCCACTTCAAAACCATTCAGATCAGCGGCTGTTTCTTCGGCGAACAGCGTCTCGTAACTGGGGTTATACAGGACTTCAATGGTGTCGCTGATACCGTAGGGAGTGAGATCCGGAGTAGTGGTCATATTTGATTCAACTTGATTAGCGGGACTAGACACGTTTCGAGTGTTCCATCATATGAAAAAGGGGGAGTATATAAGAGTATCGAATTGACAAAAACCTGCAGTTAGCGAAAAACATATAAAAATGTGATCCTCGTCAAACTTCCACAGGTTATCGATGCAGATATCCATTCCTGCTTTAATCGGGTTAAGCTAAAAGCTCGCGTAAGGTCTTGACGACCCGGTCGATCTGTTCTTTCTCGATGACTAACGGCGGCAACATTCGAATCACGTTAGGGCCGGCCGGCAGCGCTATGATGCGATGGTCGAGTAACTCTGCCAGCTTGTCCTGTACCTTTTGCTTGAGCTCGATGCCGATCATCAAGCCGAGCCGACGTAATGCACGCACCTGGGAAAGATCGTCAATGTTTAGCTGTTGTTCGAAGTACTCGCCCAGCTCCGCGGCCCGTTGCGCCAGGTTGTCGGTTTGATAGACATCGATGGCGGCTAACGCCGCGGCGCAGGCCAGCGGGTTACCGCCGAAGGTTGTGCCATGCAACCCGGGCTCGATATTAATGTCGGCATTAAGCAGGGTCGCGCCGACGGGCACCCCGCCACCCATCGCCTTGGCCACGCACATGATGTCGGGTTGCAGGTCGAAATGATCACAGGCAAAGAATCTCCCGGTTCGACAGAAGCCAGTCTGGATTTCATCGATAATCAGCAATACTCCACGCTCGGAACAGAGCTTGCGTACGGCCGCGAGATAGTCGGCCTGGATCGGATTGACGCCGCCTTCACCCTGCACCAGTTCGAACATGACGGCCGCGGTATTGTCGTTCACCGCGGCATCGAGCTTTACGATCTTATTGAAGGGTACGTAGTCGAAACCGGGAATCAGCGGCTGAAATGCTTCGCGATACTTTGGTGTGTAAGTGGCACTGACCGCACCCATGGTGCGACCGTGGAAGCCACGCATCGCGGTGACAAAGTTAGTCCGCCCGGTGTGCAGGCGCGCAAACTTGAGTGCGGCCTCGATCGCCTCGGCGCCCGAGTTGCATAAATAGGCGCGAGTCAGGCTTTCGGGGGTTACCTCAACCAGCTTTTTGAGTAGTTTCGAGCGCACGTCGTTGTACATGATGTTGGGGCAGGTAATCAGGGTTTCGGCCTGCTGCTTGATCGCTGCGACCAGCTTTGGATGGCAATGCCCGAGTGAGGCGACCCCGATTCCAGCGGCGCAATCGATATACTCCCGGTCCTGCTCGTCATAAAGCAAGGCCCCGTTTCCGCGAACCGCAACCAGATCGCGTTTTGCCTGTAACGGCACGCCATATTCGTGTTCGAGTGCTTTGTAATCAGTCATGAGATATGTGTCCCGGCGCCACCAAGCGCGCTGATAATAGGTCGTTCACCTCGGCCATCGGCGATGATGACCCGGGTTTTACCGCCCTGGCAAAGTCGCGTCAGCGCGAGTAGTTTGCGTTTGATTCGTCCTTCGACGCTCGCTTCGCGACGCTCTAGCTCACTGAGACTCATGCTGGTTACCAGCGAGGTTTCGTCAGCGGGATCATCGAGAAACCCGGGCGCTTCGATCAATTGAATCACCATATCGATATCGAGCGCGCTCGCAATCTGGACAACGATGTCATCGTTCTCGGAGTTTATTGCAAACCCGTTCTCGTCGGCGATGGGGATCGTCAGCACCGGGCAGTAACCATTTTCCAGCAATAGTGTCAGCAACTGGCTGTTAATGGAGCGCGGTTTGCCTGAAAGATCCCTTTTGATCAGAGTTTTACCGTTTTCACGCACACGAATGCCCTTGTTGCGTTCTCCCTGGACCAGGCGACCATCGAGACCGGTCAGACCGACCGCGTTGATTTCATTACGTTGGCACAATTCAACGATCTGCTTGTTGCGCAGACCGGAGTAACTCATCATGATGACATTGATCGCATCCTGATCGGAGAAAACGCTGGCGTAACCTGAAACCGAGGTCAGCACCGTCTTTTCCTTACCCAGTTGTTGCGCCAGCTGATCGCGTAGCACGTTGGCTCCATGTACGATGATAAATGGCTGCTCGAGTGTCTCCAGATCTGAGATTGCGGCTTCGAGATTAATTTGCTCGCCGCCACCGATTTTTATCAGCATCATAATTCGATCGTCGTGTTGTTAGCGATTGTGGACCAGTCGCTGTCTCCAGCGAACGGTTGCGAGCATACCAGATGCAGGTCCTGGTGATGCTTCTGGTGCATTTGAAAGTATTCCGGATCCTCGCTGTAACTGGTGGACAGGCACGATTGTTCTCCGTCGGAGAGAATAATATTCATCGCGCGCACGTAGGCGCTGCGCTTTTTGATTATCTCGACAGCCTTGTTAGTGGCCTGGCATTTATCACCCTTGTCGAAGCGGTGAATATAGTTGTAGATTTTTTCCGCACCGATACGACCTTCCGATTTAATTCGTACTCCGCGCAACTCGCCGTTGAAGATGAAAACCGACTCACCGTCGGAGAAGGGCATGTTGTTTTCGATGACGATGCCTTCATCACGAAACGCGCTGCGCGCATGCACCAGTAACAGGTGGGTGTGCCCAAATTGCTCCAGGTTATCCTCCCAGATCGGGCGGATATCGTGGTATTGATGCCAGCCGTCGTGTTCGCGCCAGGCGCAGCCCCAGCCGTGACCCTGAAACTCCCGGCTATGGCGTGAGAGCTTTGCGAAGGGTGCGAGTAAATCCGCAATCGAAAATTGCGTCTCGGCCCGGGCATAGAGAATACGACACATGCCGGCGCAGAATCAGGGGTGCAATCCAGGGAATTCGAGTCCCGTGGTTTCGTCGAATCCCTGCGCAATATTGAATGCCTGTACCGCCTGGCCGGCGGCGCCTTTCATGAGGTTATCCAGTGCGCTGATCACGACCAGTCGATTACTGTGCGGATCGCGCTCAAAGCCGATATCACAGTAATTACTGCCAGCCAGAATCTTCGGTTCCGGGTAGCGATGGATGCCACTGCGCTCCTTGACGATGCGGATAAAAGGTTCGTTCCCATAGGCGCCGCGGTAGAGCTTCCAGATATCTTTTTCTTCCAGGTCCTGGTTCAGAAAAACATGACAGGTTGCCAGGATTCCGCGCACCATCTCGATCGAAGTCGCCGAGAAATGAATATTTGCTGCGCCCAGTTCCTGCTGGATTTCGCCGAGGTGACGATGGGCGGTCGGTTTGTAAGAGCGCACTGCACCGCTGCGTTCCGGATGATGGCTGCCTTCACTAACCGCATTGCCACCCTGGCTGGAGCCGGCTTTTACCTCGACCACGGCGGATTCGACTACGCCGGCCTGGTAAAGTGGATGCAGCGCGAGAATGGTCGCGGTTGCGTTACAACCAGCACCCGAGATCCTTTTCGCAGCTTTCATTTCCGCGCGATGAAGCTCTGGAATGCCGTAGACAAATTCGGCGAGTTTTTGCGGGCAGCTGTGTGATTTTCCATACCAGGTTTCAAAAGCGTCGCTGTCGCTCAGCCGGAAGTCGGCGGATAAATCGATCAGGGTGTCGGCCAGTTTTTCAAAGTCGTCCAGGCGATTCATCATTTGTCCGTGCGGTAATCCCAGGAACAGCACGTCGCAGGGCTCGAGTTCGGCGATAGGGACAAATTTGTGCCTGCAGATTTTGCGCAGGTTGGGGTGCACACTGGAAACCAGCCTGCCCGCGTGCCGCTCCGAGGTAACCTGTTGAATTTCGACCTGCGGATGGAACAACAGGATGCGCAGTAAATCACCACCGGTGTAACCCGAGGCGCCGACAATCGAGATCTTGATCATTGCCTGATCAATCCGATTATGTAATTCGCAACGACCTGAGGAATATCGACCCCCGTGGTATCGATACTGTTGCGAAACTCCATCGTGTAGTTGACCTCGTTGACCAGCAGGCCGTCGTCACTTTCAAACAAATCGACCGCGACAATCCCGCCGCCAACTGCTTTTGCCGCTGCCAGTGAAATTTCAGCGACCTCGGCAGTCACCTCGCACTTACTCGCCTGGGCGCCGCGTGCGGTGTTGGTGATCCAGTGATCGGAGCTACGGTAAATGGCGGCAATGCAATCATCGCCGACCACGAAACTGCGGATATCGCGACCCTGCTTTTCGATATATTGCTGAATATAAAAAATTGAGTGGTGGTAGCTGCCGAGCACGGTCTTGTGCTCGAGTACCGTCTCGGCGGCATCGCGATCGTTGATCTTGGAAAGTAATCTACCCCAGGAGCCAACGGCTGGTTTCAAAACCACCGGGTAGCCCAGTTCCTCGATCGCGGCAAGCGCCGATTCCTCGGTAAAAGCGACCCTGCTTTCGGGCTGCGCGATACCATGATCCTTCAGCGCGGCGGTGGTCAGCAGCTTGTCACCACAGATCTGTGCGACCTTGTGCGAGTTGACACAACATACCCCGGCGCTTTCGAACAGCCGCAGTGCGTGTAGTGCACGTGAGTGATTGATTGAACGCTCGACCAGGATGTCAATATCGGGGGCGCTGTGAAAGTCCATGATCAACTTGCGATCATCGATCATGATCGGTTCTACACCGGCTTTTTGAAACGCCTCGATCAGAAGTTTTTCTTCTTTTCGAATCAGCGAATGTAGCAGGCCGATTTTCACTGTCCCCAGTCCTCTTCGGCTGAAGGTGCTTCAGCCAGTTCAACCGGATCGGTTTTGATTAGTTCGAGTTCGGCGCCGCAGTCTTCGCAGACCAGTAACTCGCTAGATATCGCGTCGTTGGCCACTTCGACTTCGGCCGCACATACTGGACATTCGCCCATGGTAGTCCCCAGGTATCAGTTAGAAGGCCGAGTATTTTATGCGCTTGCCTGCTTGCTGCACAAGCGGGTTTTGCGCCGGAAATGTTAAACTGGATCAATTGCCTGGATGGGATTAATCATGGTTAAACAACTACACGTGAAAAGAAGAGCACTGGTGCTTGCAATGGCAGCTGTTTTTCCATTGTTCGCCACCCGTGAGGGAAAGGCTGGCATTACCGAAACTGGAACTATCGAACAGCCTGATGGTAACGATGATGCGTCATTCATAACACGTGCCATTAGCCTGCAGCAACGGGCTATCGAAAGCGGTGATCAGGGTTATGGCGCGGTCGTGGTTCGCGATGGCAAAATCGTTGGTCAATCGCCGAGTCATGTAATAATCAATAAGGATCCAACTGCTCACGCCGAGATGGAAGCCATTCGGGATGCGGCGCGTCGACTCAATTCGCGCGATCTCAGTCGCTGCACATTATATTCATCTTCACCAGCCTGCCCGATGTGCGAGGCGGCAGCTTACTGGGCCGGAATAGAGCGCATGGTATTCGGCAAAGACGTCAGTGAAGGGGGAAGGCCCCAACTGTGCGGATAAATCTCATGAAAAACGCTCTAAAAACAGAGTGATAAGCTGTTGCGCTCGAATAATGACACCGGTTTTATATGTCCACTACCCTGGTAATTCAGTCCCATCGAGATCCGCTGCCATTTGAATGGCTGCGGCTCTGTCTCGATTCGGTCACAAGCTGGGCGCAGGATAATCAATTTGAGATTCGTTTTTTAGGTGACGAATTCTTCGACCTGATCGAGCCGGGCCTGCTTGAAAAAATTGGCGCCCAAACCGTGATTGCGAGTGATCTCGCGCGCCTCAAAATTCTGCAACAGGGATTGGTCGAGGGTTACGACCGCGTAATCTGGTGCGATGCCGATTTTCTGATTTTCGATCCAGCTGAATTTTTACTACCCGATTCCGATTTCGCAGTTGGTCGGGAGATATGGGTGCAGCAGGAAGACACCGGAAAGCTGCGGACCTATAACAAAGTTCACAATGCCTTTTTAATGTTTCGGCGCGGCAATCACTTTCTCGACTTTTACTGTGATGCTGCCGAACGCTTGTTGCGGCTGAACCAGGGCAGAATGGCGCCGCAGTTTATCGGTCCGAAGTTATTAACGGCGTTGCACAATACCATCCAGTGTCCGGTAATGGAGACAGCCGGCATGTTGAGCCCCCTGGTGATGCGTGACCTGATCGAAGGGCAGGGTGCAGCCTTGAGTCTATTTCGCAAACAATCTCCGTCAGCACTCGCCGGCGCCAACCTGAGCAGTTCGCTAACCGAACGCGAGGGGTTTTCCGAGATGGAAATGGAAACACTGATAAAGCAACTGATGCTGAAAGGTATTAAATAATCCATCACCCCGAAAAAGGGGATTGTCATTCCCGCGAAAGCGGCCCCCCCGCTTACGCGGGGTTGACGTATCGGAATCTTGTGAATTTGCCGTCATTACAAGATTCCAGCTCAAGGCCGGAATGACATTTAATCCAGGTCCGGCGGGCGTAGTTGGAAGTCGTAGCCTGATTCAATCTGTTGCGCAATGTCGATTAATTGCTCGTCGCCAAAGTGCTTACCAACAAGTTGCGCTCCGATCGGCAGGCCCTCGCTGTGTAAACCGCAAGGTAGCGTAATCGCCGGATGGCCAGTCATATTAAAGAAAGATGTGTACCGGGTAATCGCGTTTCCGGCGGGTTCGGAATATCCATCTACAGTCACCTCGACCACGCCGATTTTCGGCGCTATCACCGGCGTTGCCGGCGTCAGTATTAAATCGACCTCTGCAAATACACTTTCCATGTCGTTGCGGTAGGTTTCGATAAAGCGTTTGGCACGGATATATTGCTCGGCAAGCAGGCACTGGCCCAGCGCCAGCCCCGCGCGGAAATCCTGGCTGTAAAGATGACCCCGCTGTTCGAGGTAACGGTTGTGGTAACACAACGCCTCCGGCATTTGTACCGTTAGCGATACCGTCCGGGTGAATTCCATCGATGGCATGGGTACCGGTTTGAGATTCGCACCGGCCTGGCGTAAAAAATTCATCAGCGCATCGATGCTGTCGAGAATTTCGCTGTCGCAGTGTTCAAAAAAGAAAGACTCCGGGATTCCAATGGTCAGTTTATCCAGACCTGTCTGCACTGGAGGTCGAAGCTCTAGCGCCAGCGAATCAAATAAAAGCCCGGTATCGGCCGCGCTGCGGGTGAGTGTGCCTATATGGTCAAGTGTCCACGAATAAGGTATGACGTTCTCGGTACTGATGCGTCCATAGGTTGGTTTGAAACCCACCAGCCCGCAAAGTGACGCGGGTGCACGCACCGATCCGCCTGTATCGGTACCAAGCGCCGCGGCGCAAAGACCGAAGCCCAGCGCTGCGGCAGAGCCACTGCTCGAACCGCCTGCGAGGCGCGATGGATCATAGGGATTGGGAGGGGTGCCGTAGAGCGTATTTTCACCGGTCGCACCGTAGGCAAATTCATGCAGGTTGTTCTTGCCGATAAAAATAGCGCCAGCCTGGTTCATGCGCCTGACGACCTCCGCGTCTTGATGCGCCACGTTATCCTGCAGCACTTGTGAACCACCCGTGGTCGGCAGATCCTTCACATCAAATAAATCCTTGCAGGCATAGGGAATACCGTTGAGCGGCAGATCACCATCGAAATTTTTGTCAATGCTTTCAGCCCTGGCACGAGCGCCTTCGATATCGACGCGGATAAAGGCCTTGCTCACCTCTGCGAGGCGTTCGATACGATCTGCATAGAGATCGATTAGCTGGGTAGCGCTGACCTCGCGTTTTCGCAGGCTGGTGGAAATTTCGCTAAGCGGTGCGAAAGCCAGTGTTGCGGTCATTTCGAGGATATGTCGCCGGCGGGGGGCGTTGCTTCGAGATCTACTTTGCGCAGTACCTCGAGCTGGTCGAGGAGTTCCTGGAAGCCGGTGATGATACCCAGCTTCGGGTCCACCAACTCCGAAATTTCCGCGTCGTCCCAGGGGTAGCTGCCGAACTGGTCGCGGATACCCATTAGCGTTTGTTTGTCGAGTTTTTTCATGGCCGGAAAGATCGCATATTTCTGCTATTGGTTCGGCGCGAGTTTACGCTACTATCGCAGGATTCCCAATTCACGAGTTAGCGACGCCGTGGGTAAAATACTTTCGCAGCCGAACCGAAGCCAGCAACGCCGGGTAGGGTTAGCGAACGCGAAAAGGCAAACCGGAACTGGGCAGATATTCTATACCAGGGCGCACCCCAAAAGCGGGCCTACTAATTCACCGAGGAAACTAAAATGAACGAGAACTTATCTGCCGATGACAAGATGATGCTGGAAGGCCTTTACTGGTGGGATATTCCGACCTTGTTCAGATGCCCGATTGAGCGTGATCCGGCAAAGCTAGATATTGCGCTGGTCGGCGTTCCGCATTCGACCGGCAACGGAACCACCGAGCGCGACCAGCATCTCGGGCCGCGTGCGGTACGCGATGTCTCCGCAATGTCGCGCCGGGTGCATTCCGAGTTCCAGGTCGATCCCTGGCAGAGCTGCCGCATTGGCGACATGGGTGACGTACCCTTGCCGGAGGCGAATGACAATGAGCGCTGTATCGAGCGTATTACCGACTTTTACCGCGCACTCGACGCCACCGGCACCCGTCCGGTTTCGATCGGCGGTGATCATGCCGTTACCGGCGGCATCATGCAGGCCATTTCCGGTGACGAGGCTCGCTTGACGGATGGACGCAAGGCTGCATTTTTGCATTTCGATGCCCATACCGATGCTTACGAGCAGGTGCCGCATTTCCTCGGTGCGGTAAAATCCGCGGCGCACTGGGCGGCTTACCTGGTGCGTGACGGTTACATCGATACCGCGCATAGCGTACAGATCGGTATGCGCGGCAACCCGCGTACGCTCGACTGGTGGAAAACCAGTTCCGATCTCGGTTATGAAGTGGTGCCGATCAAACGTTATCGTGAACTGGGGCCTGAGAAAACGATGGAGTTAATTAACGATCGCATTGGCGATGCGCCGCTCTATATCACCTTTGACCTGGACTGCATGGATACGACTATATGTCCCGGCGTGGCTAACCTTGAATGTGGTATTCAGGGTTTTCAGATCGATGAGGTGATGGAGTTATTGCGCTGTGTACGCGGAAACAACATCATCGGTGGTGACGTGGTCTGCCTGATGCCGACCAAGGATCACCCCAATCGGCAAACCTCGCATTTCGCCACCGCCGTAATGTTCGAAATCCTGAGCCTGATCGCCGACGCTAACCACAATTGAAATCAGGAGCCTGATGCTGGACTATCGATACCTCTGCATAGGTACCACCACTGGGATTCTTTTGCAGGATCAGCGGTTGAAAGCGTCTGCTGCGGGCTTGTTTCCCGAGGCCGACAGCTAGTGCGCGAGAAATAGGGGCACGGGCGACTGCTTGAGTAAATCGCGAGTTACCCCACCCAGGATAATTTCGCGCAGGCGTGCGTGACCGTAAGCACCCATGATAATCATATCGGCATTCATATCGGCGGCCTGACCGATGATCGCGTCAGTGGCACTGATATCCGGATCGTTGATGCCGCTGGAAACCGCCTCGATCCCATGCGACTTTAGCAGACCGTCGAGTTCCTGGGCGTGTGGATGACCACGCGCCGTTTCGCTATCGCCACCGTCCGGTTCCGACGACAGCACCACGACCGTCTCCGCACGGGTTAGGAAAGGCATTGCCTCGCGCAGCGCGCGTGCCGATTCACGGCTGGCATTCCAGGTGAGTAACACTCGCTTCCCTGGAGCCTCGAGTTTTCCACTGTGTGGCACCACCATGCAGGCACAGGCGCCCTCAAACAGCAGCGCATCGGCGAGCCCGTAGCTTGAATTATCAGGGTCATCGGGTTGGTCCTGTCCCAGCAACAGCAGGTCTGAATACTTCGTATGCTCGCGTAGAATCGGAATGACCTGTCCCTCCACGACATGAGCCTCCATCGAGACCTCGGAATCATCGGCGAGCTTCTGATAACCCGCCAGCGTATCCTTTGCCCGTGCGACTGCCTTTTCGGTCACGTCGGTAATCAAATCGACACTGATCTGGGCTTCGACATAGGATGGAACAACGTAATCGGGAACGATAAATAGCCCGGTTAGTTGGGCATCAAATTTCCGTGCCAGCTGAAAAGCGATGTCCAACCGGTTATTACAGCCGCTGCTGTGATCCAGGTGGACGAGTATATTCTTGAATTCCATGGTTCTTACTCCGATGGGAAGATAAGACGATAATGGGATACAAAGCCTACCGGAACATTGATTTGAATCAATGCATGTTCGGGTTTATTTCTTGCCTGGCAGGGTTGGGTTAATCGGCCTGCGCCTGAATGGAGGAATAAAAAAAAGCGGCATACAGTGTATGCCGCCAACTGAAGTCAGTGTAATTAACTGACCTTGATATCGATCGATTTCGGCTTCGCCTCTTCCGCCTTGGGAATCACCAGTGATAACACACCATCCTTGTAATTCGCTTCTACCCTTTCATCTTTAACCGCATCTGGCAGGCTAAAACTGCGCGCGAAAGACCCATGAAAGCGCTCGGTACGGTGCCGCTTGGTGCCTTTACCGGTTTCCTTCTCGGTCTGCTTTTCACCGCGGATGCTGATTACGCCATTTTCCAGTTTGACGTCGATGTTCTTCCTGTCGACACCGGGTAGATCAGCCTTGATAACATACCTGTCTTCTTCTTCCTCGATGTCGCAGGACGGCGCCCAATCAGCAAAACTCAAGTCGTTACTCAATTGAGTGCCCGAACTATTCGCACTTTTGTTGTAACGGGACAGCAGATTTTCGAATTCCTGAAACGGATTCCAAACTTGCATATTCATGATTCGCTCCTTAATAAATGGATAACGAAAGTAGTATATGGATTCCCGAAACAGGGGTATTGACGCGGATCAACTGCCTTGTAAATAGTAGGGTTATTTAACTCTGCTGATCCATTGCCCAGCGAATCGCGCGCTGGTTTAATTCGTGCGCTGAGCCAAGGCCCAGTTTTTTCTTGATGTGCGCCTGGTGGGTTTCGATAGTCTTGATACTGAGGTTAAGTTGTTCGGCAATCTGGCTACTGGAAACGCCTTCGCCGATTAACTCGAACACCTGAAGTTCACGATTGGAGAGACTGTCGATGTCGCGTTTTTCGCCATTGGCATCAACCATGCCGCTCAGCAGGCGATCCGTCATCTGCTGGCTGAGGTAAACCTTTCCACTCAGCACCTGCCGAATCGCACGAATGATACTGTCCTGTGCTTCCTGCTTGTTGATGTATCCGCGTGCGCCCGCCGCCAGCACGCGCTCCGCGTAGAGCGTTTCATCGTGCATCGAGGCGACCAGCATCAGGATGTCCTTGTTACGGGATCTGATGCGCTCGATCAAATCGAGGCCGCTACCGCCGGCCAGCGATAGATCGATAATCGCCAGGTCCGGGCTGGTTGCGTCGACTTGCTTGAGTGCTTCCGCCATATCACCCGCTTCCCCGCAGACTTCGAGGTCGGGGCAATCACCGATCAATTGTGAAAAACCGGTGCGCACCAGCGGGTGATCATCAACTATCAGAATTCTTGTCATTGACCCAATTTATCGTTGTTCTCGATAGGAAAGTAACATTTTATCCGGGTGCCGTCTTCAGGCGAGGATTCGATCCTCAGTTCAGCGTCGATCAGGCCACAGCGATGCTTCATTATGCGCCAACCAAGCCCCGAAGGTTCCGTGGGCGGGGTTTGCAATCCCTTGCCATCGTCGCTTATCAAAAAGCATCCGCGCGTGCCTTCAACACCCACCTCGACGTTTATCTGGCTGGCTTCGGCATGTTTAATCGCATTGTTCAGGGCTTCCTGGACGATGCGGTAAAGATGCATCGCAGTCGTGTTATCCGTGATATGAATCCGGTCCATTATAGTCAATTGAATATCGAGATTGATTTGCAGACGAATTTCCCCGATAAGCTTTTCGATCGAATTCATAAAACCCTCGGTGTCGATATCGACCGGTATCAAGCCGCGTGACAGCGCACGCACCTGCGATATTGCGTCCTGCAAGCCACTAGCCATCTTGGACGCCAGCTCATGCTCGGGTTTGCTCGCCTTGTTCAACAGGCTTGTCGCGAGTAAGCCGAGGCCAGTCAACTGCTGCCCCAGGCC
>Ga0255052_10001269_pt1 | contig 19211 bp, 14 predicted proteins | sample JV7_2_21_MG_FD_188632 | JGI IMG/M metagenome (GOLD analysis project Ga0255052, IMG submission 188632) | Seawater microbial communities from Jervis Inlet, British Columbia, Canada - JV7_2_21 | ecosystem: Environmental > Aquatic > Marine > Inlet | place: Canada: British Columbia | collected... | reverse complement strand
AGAGCCAGGATCGGATTCCCCGCCCGACCTGACAACCGCATCACGTCGGCAGCTGGAATCCGACATCAGGCAGCTCCAGGACAGGCGCATTAATGTCGAGAGTGAGCTGCGTGCGCGCGACAATCGAATTGCGCAGCTGCTGAATGACCTTGACAATCGAGATGCCAGAATCGACTCACTGAAGGAAAAGCTTGCACTTTCCAGCGAGCAGCTGGCAGTCAGCGAAAATGAAATCTGCCTGCTACGCGACCAGTTAGTGGAAATTACCGAGGAGCGCGATAACAATCAGGAAGGATTGCCGGCAAACGGTGAGCCGAGCGAATCATCCAGCGAGAAGTTGCAAGGCACGCCTGCGGAGCACGCCGGTTTCGAAGTTGATCTCGATATCATGGACATACTCGATCTCAGCGACGACTCCATCATAGACATCGGAATTCAGTCCGAGGCGGCCGACGAAAGCGATTCGTATTCCAGGCTCGAAGTCCTGACACTGCCTGCCCAACATGTGCTGGTCGCGATTGACGCCACCGGGCAGGAGATAAGGAAATATCTGCTGTCAAAATCCGAGACGACTATCGGCAGATCGCCGAGCAGCGATATTCGTATCGCCAGCAGATACATAAGCCGCGAGCATGCCCGCATCGTTCGGGAAGACTCACAAAGCATCATCGAAGACCTCGGGAGCACGAACGGATTCCTCGTCAACGCCGAGGAAAAGAGGCGCCATCAACTGCAGCACGGTGACCGACTCAGGATCGGAACCGAGGAATTCGAATTTTTCGACCTGTCTGTCAGTACATAAGCCGCCTCATTAAAGGCCCCAATATGCGGCTTGGGTCACATTCGCTTGAGATTCAAAGCCTTACACTCGTTCGCTGACTTATGTCTTGATGTTCGGCGCGGGATTGCGTTATGTCAAACGGCTTGGGGTCGCTGTCACTTCAGAAAAAGGTATCCGCCACCTTGCTGGTGGTGATGGTGGCGTTCGGCCTGCTGAGCTACCTGATTCTGAATGCCGTTATTGAACCAGCCTTCCACGATCTCGAAAATGACGCCGCGCGTACGGATCTGGTCAGGGCGCAGCGCGCCATCCAGGCAGACATGGACCAGCTCGTCTCGAGTACGCGTGACTGGTCGCCCTGGGACGACGCGCATGCTTACGCGCTCGGCAATAACCCTGCATTTATCGCGATCAACGCAGACATTCCCACGCTCGTCAATCTCGATCTCAGCCTGCTGCTGTTCTTTGACCTGGACGACAGGATGCTCTGGGGGCAGCTGGTCCGGGATGGCGAGGGTGCCGATCTGGCGACCCTGGGCGCATTTGAGGAAGGATCATGGTTGACCGAAAGAATAATCACCCACTCGAGGATTGACAGCGTTACGACGGGCCTCCTGCAGACTGACATAGCTCCTCTCATGTTCTCCTCAATGCCGATATTGAGAACGGGTGGAGTAGGGCCCATTGCCGGAACGATCATCATGGCACGCTTCCTTGACGATGCCCGGGTGGCGCGCCTCAGCGAGCAGACGGAGGTCGAGTTCAGTGTTCTTTCCCTGGACGAAGCCCGGCCAACGGCATCAGTTCCGCTCGATATGCTCCGGAATGCTGACGATGTCGAGGTTTACCACGAGACTAAAGCAGAATCGGTCCTGAGCTACGGCGCCCTGAAGGATCTGAATGGCGAGCCCTTCATCATCCTGAAAGCGAGCACCCCGCGGAAGATATCAGCGCTGGGCAACCGGACGGTTAACGGGACATTGTTGTTCCTGACGCTTGCCAGCCTGGTAGTAGCCCTTGTTACATGGGTACTGTTGCGTCGGGTGATCGTCTCGCCGCTCGAGACCCTTGCGAGTCACATTGTCGGCATACGTCAAAGTGGCGATCTATCCCAGAGGCTCAACGAGTCGCGGTCCGACGAACTGGGCGATCTTGCGCGCGAATTCGACAAGATGACCGAAGAAGTCCAGAAGGCCCGCGGTCTGTTGCTAGATCAGTCATTCAAGGCAGGCAAGGCCGATACGGCCGCAGAGGTCATGCACAACATCCGCAACGCGATGACGCCGCTCATCAATGGTATCGAGCGATTGTCGAAGTGCTTCAACGTGGCTACGGGCCTGCGTATCAAGGAGGCGGTTGAACAACTTTCGGATCCGGACTGTCCGGAGGCGCGAAGGGCCAAGTTACTGCAATACATCGAAGCATCGTTCGACCACGTCGAGTCGGTTGGTGCGAGCGCGACTGATGACCTCGGCATTGCGACGAAACAGGCCAGACAGGTGCAGGCGATTCTTTCGGATCAGGAAAAGCACGCCAATGTCCAACCGGTTTTCGAAGTACTGGACCTGGATGAAGTCATCGACGAGGCGGCACACGTGATTTCCGAACCGGAAACGGCAGACCTGCAGGTCAACATCGAGGCGGATATCGGCCAACATCAGGTGCGCGCGCACAGGGTCGGTCTGATGCAGGTCATGGGTAACCTGATCCTGAACGCATACGAATCGATTCAGCGCAGTCAGTCGGACTCCGGCGAGATTCGTATTGAAGCGAGATCCGAGACCGTCGACGAGCAGCGGATGGTCCGACTCACCGTGCGGGATACCGGTTGTGGATTCGACGACAACATTCGGAACAAGATTTTTCAACGCGGCTACACGTCAAAACAGGGACACATGACCGGGCTGGGATTGCACTGGTGCGCAAACGCACTGGCAGGCATGGGTGGTCGCATTCAGGCTGAAAGTACGGGGTTCGGCCACGGCGCAGAATTTCACATTCTGCTGCCATCAGCCCATGGAGGCTAGAGAAGTGAATATGCACCAGAATGAAGACTGTATCCGGGTACTGATTGCAGACGATGATGAGCACATCATCGAATGTTATCGCGAGGCATTCGAGGAGACGGAACCGACGAATCATGTACAGGTAGTCGACGCCCTTGCGGCCGAACTCTTCGATCCGGGATTCGATACAGAGGATGCCCCAAAATTCGATGTTGTTGCCTGCAATCAGGGCGATGATGCAATAACACTTGCTGCCGAGGCCGCCGACGAAGGACATCCTTTCGATGTCGTCATACTCGATGTCAGAATGCCACCCGGAATCGACGGTGTAGAGGCGGGCAGCAAGATACGGAAGCTCGATCCGGACGTCGAAATAATCTTTGTCACCGGCTTTTCGGACGTGCCCAGAGACGAACTCGAGCGGCGCGTGCCACCGCCGATGAAATTGCACTACTTCAACAAGCCCTTGTCATTCATACAGCTTGCAAGAGACGTCGCAGGCATGATCAATGCACACTAGGAATCGGCAAAGTGATACCTAAGGAAACCATGACAAATCGCATACTCGTCGTTGACGACGATGCCATGCTCATCGGTGAGTACCTGCGTTGTCTGGGCGAGGATTTCGAGCCGGAAAACGCAACCTCGACACTCGGGGACCTCGAGAAAGTGCTGTTTGGCGAGGATACCAACGACAGGGGAGCGGCCAGGTTCGACGTTCAGTCGCGCAATCAGGGCAACGCCGCCGTGGCCGCTGTCCAGGAAGCCGTTAAAGGCGATAGTCCGTTCTCGATCGTATTCCTCGACATTAAAATGCCGCCGGGCATCGACGGCATCGAGGCCGCAAAACAGATCCGGCAGATCGATACGAACGTCAATATCGTCATCGTTACGGGTTCGCTGGGCGCCGAACCTGAGGACCTTGGCAAGCAGGTACCGCCTGCCGACAAGATCTTTTTCTTCCGCAAACCTTTTCACGCAATGGAATGCCGGCAGCTTGCCGCAGCACTCTGTGGAAAATGGCACTCCGATCTTGCATTGCGCCATGCCAACGAAGTACTGGAACAACGCGTGGCAGAGCGTACGGCGGCGTTGCATAGACTTGCATACTTCGACCCGGTTACCGAAATGCCGAATCGGCTGAAGTTACTCGATCACCTGCAATTCATGATCGATAACGCCGAAGGATCGGAAGGCGAAACTGCCGTCGTTTTACTGGATATAGAGCGTTTCAGCTTCCTGAACGAGACCATGGGATACGACGCGGGAACCGAGTTGTTGCAGTCGATCGGAAACCGCTTGAAGAAAATGCTCGATAATCGAGATGATCGTTACAAGGCCGTTGTCGGTCGTTTCGGTTCTGACGAGTTTGCCTGCCTGGTGCCCGCCATCCCGAATGACGAGGCACTGCAGGATTTCGTGATGGAAGTGAAGAAGACGGTCGAGAAACCGTTTCTGGTCAATGGCCGGGACCTCTTCCTGAAAGCAGGGATCGGCGTCGCCTGGCATCCGACCCATGGACGGGATGCGAGAACCGTTTTTCGCTGTGCGGAAGCCGCATTACATCGATCCATGCGGCGGCTCGAGGGTGGCATTACCTATTACCACAGCGAGATGCGATTCAGGGCGCGCCATAAATTCGATATGGAGGCCGAGCTTCGATTAGCGATCGATTCAGGTCAGATCAAGCCGCATTTTCAGCCGCAGATTTGCCTGAAGACCGGCAAGGTTGCGGGTGTCGAAGCACTTGCCAGATGGACCCGGCCGGATGGTACCGTCGTTTCGCCGAATGACTTCGTGCCGTTAAGCGAGGAGATGGGAATTTCGGACGTTCTATTCGAATCCATACTGACCAATGTTTGCGGCGCCGTCGCCTTCTGGCGCTCCGAGGGCGATTGGAAAGTTCCCGTCAGCGTCAATGTATCGGCACACCAGTTGCGCAACAGCAAGCTCGTCGAAATGATCAAGTCGATCCTGCAATGCAATAACGTCGAAGAGAAAATGATCAATCTCGAGCTCACCGAGACGGTACTGCTCGAGGATTTGACGATCGCAAGGCCGATGTTGAAGGACCTCTCCAAATACGGCGTCGGAATTCACATCGATGACTTCGGCACCGGGTATTCGTCGCTGAGTTATCTTGCGGAGCTTCCGGTGCAGACCCTGAAAATCGATCAGTCTTTCGTTGCACGATTGACCGAATCCGATACGAATGCCCGGGTTGTACAGGCCGTCATTGCGCTCGGCAAGGCGATGGGTCTCGAAGTCATCGCGGAGGGCGTGGAGACGGAACAGCAGATGGATATGGTGCGGACATTCGGTGCAGATCTCGCGCAGGGATTTCTGATCGCCAAAGCCCTGCCGGACGAGGAATTCCGCAGGTGGTGCGAGTCAGTTTCGGGACCGGATACCAGTGAGAATACGATCCCGACAAATCCGATACCGGCGACGACCTGAGATCAGGGTAGAGCGAATGCGATTACGTAATCGCCGGTCGTGCTCCCTATGCGCCCATGACCGCCGGCGGCGATGACGACATACTGCTTGCCGGTCTCTTTGAGTAAGTAAGTCATCGGCGTTGCCTGTCCGCCGGCAGGCAATCTGCCTTGCCAAAGTTTCTGTCCAGTCCCGATATCGAATGCCCTGAGATAATTATCGATGGCAGCACCGATGAATATCAGGCCACTGGCCGTGAGCATCGGTCCGCCAATGCCAGGCACGCCATATTCAACATTTGGCACGATAGCCGGAGCGACATCCTGTATTGTGCCGAGCGGTCTCTGCCACTCGATAGTCCCGTTGCTCATGTCGATCGCGGACAGCGTGCCCCAGGGCGGATCGATACATGGTACGTCCAATGGCGAAAGAAGAGCGTCCCTGCGCATGCCGTATGGTGTCCCTGTCTGACGCGCAAACTCCTGTCCGTCAAATTCCCCCGATTGATAAACGCTTCTCAGATCATCGCGGTGAATGAGTGCGACTTCCATCGGCAAGTCCATCGAGAAGGCGACCGCGCTGTGCCTGTCGGGATCGAAGGCAAGCCCGCCCCAGTTGATGCCGCCCGCGTAGCCGGGAAACACGATCGTTCCCTCCAGACTCGGCGGCGTGAATATCCCTTCTGACCGCATGCGGGCAATTTCCTTGCGGCAAGATCTCCTGTCGAACCAGAGCATGCCCCAGGCGTCGTCTTCATCGACGGCATCGTGTCTCACGAGCGGCGGCGGGGCTAGCGGAAACGGCTGCGTCGGCGACAGATGTTCGCCCTCGACGCCGCCTTGCGGTACTGGGCGTTCTTCGATATCGAATACCGGCTCGCCGTTTCTCCGATCAAAACTGAAAATCATGCCTGTCTTGGTTCCTTGCAGCACCGCAGGAATAATTTCTCCTTTGTGCCGTAAGTCGACGAGCGTAGGCTGGGAGGCGAGGTCGTAATCCCAGACGTCGTGGTGCACGAGTTGCTGATACCAGGCCACTTCACCGGATTCGGCATGAAGTGCCACGAGAGAATTTGCGTAAAGATTATTGCCCTCACGTTCACCGCCGTAGAAATCCGGACTCGCAGAACCGGTCGGAACGTAAACGAGACCAAGTTCCGTGTCGGCCGCGAGCGGAGCCCAGGCGTTAGCCGATCCTGTAATTGCTGCTTCGCCGGCATTCCAGGTGGCATACGCCGGATCGTCCGCGCCTCTCGGAATCGGGTCCCATCGCCAGTGTTCCGCACCAGTGCGTGCGTCGATACCGCGAACGATGCCAAGCTCCGCTTCCACGGAACGGTTATCGCCAATTGCGGATCCCACGATCAGAATGTTGCCGACGATGGCCGGCGGCGAAGTCACCGTATAGTTGATCCACTCGTCGATCTCTGCACCGACCGCCCTGTCCAGATAAATCTGGCCTCCATCACCGAAGTTGGCACAGGGTTTGCCGCTTTCCCCGTCAAGGGCAATGAGTCGTGCATCGAGGGTGCCGACAAAAATCCTGTGCCTGCATATCGTGCCTTTCGACACTGAATTGTCGATCCAGGATGTGACCCCGCGATTCGCGATTTCCGCATGATGCAGCGATCTGTCGATCTCCGCGTCGAAGCGCCAGATCTCTTTGCCGCTTGCAGGATCCAGCGCAAAAACGATCGCACTGCCCGTCGGAAAATAGAGCCGTCCCTCGACGAGTATCGGGTTTGCCTGAAACGCAAACGGCTCCCGGTGTCCCTCGCCGAGTTCGCCGGTACGGAAACGCCAGGCTTCCCCGAGTTGGCTTACGTTCTCCGGAGTAATCTGCGCGAGCGACGAATATTGCAGACCGTGCTGGCTTCCGCCGTAGTGCGTCCAGCCGGCATTTTCATCGGCGAACGCGAAATTACTTGCTCCGATTGCGAGAAAGAGACCGACAAACAGATAATTTCGGGCGAGCATAGCGCCCGATTCTGCCAGAAATTATCGATCAGGTATTGAGCAGGAAGCCGAGGTCTCTTTGTGCGAAGTTGTCGATGTTCGGAGCGACCAGGTCGAGATCCGCGTCCGGGATGCCGAACCACTTTGAAAGCGTCGCTGCGTATTGATCTGCGGAAGTGGTCGGAATGATTCGACCGCCGCTGACATCGTCGGGGCCATCGAGTTCGAGTCTCGGGTAAGTGCCGTACAGCTCCCTGCCTGCAACGGCATCGCCGATGACTAACTGGTTTCCTCCCCAGGCATGGTCTGTACCGTCGCCGTTCGACGTCAGCGTGCGCGCGAAATCCGACTGAGTGAAGCTCGTCACCATGTCCGGTACGCCAAGCTCGACCGTCGCATCGTAAAAGGCAGACATTGCCTCGCTGACGCCGCCGAGTAAATCGGGCTGATTCAGCATCTGGTCATCGTGCGAATCGAAGCCGCCCGTCGCGACAAAGAAGATCTGCCTCTGTATTTGCAGTTGGTCGCGGACGGATATCAGTCTTGCTACTGTGTTTAGTTGCTGCCCCAGCTCTGTCTGTGGAAAAACCGTATTGACCTCAACGCCCTCCAGTATGCCGCTGATCAGATCGGCCGATGCAACTGCCCGTTTCTGTACGTCGATGAATCCGCGCTCGTAGATAGACTCGTAGTTTGCGTTCAATACTGCTTCGAAAGCGGCGCGCTGAGCCTGTCCTCCTGGCGAATCGTCAAAACCGATAAACGGGACCGGTCCGTCCGGTCCCATTACGTAAGCGACCGTCTCGTCACCGGATTGGAGTAGCGTACTGCCAAAAAGCGATACATTGGTTGCCATCTGCTGATCGGCAACATTTGTGCGAATCAGGTCCGCCAACCTGCCAGCCCAGCCAGTCTTGCTTTGCCTGATGCCCTTGAGCGTGTTCCATTGGTCCTGCTGGTCGTTGTGAGAGAAGAGTTGCGGCGGCAGGACAACGGACTGGTTCAGAAATTGATCTTTGCTGGTGGGCTTGATCAACGGGCCGACATTCGTTATGAATGTTGCACGGTTGGATTCGAACAGCGTCTGTACGTCAGCCATCATCGGATGAACACCATAGTCGGCGCCATCCGGGGACAAAGGGTTGATGGGCAGTAAATCGCCTTGTGCAATTGCCATGTTTTGCCGGGAAGCGGCATACACGTTGTATTCGGCATTGCTCCTCGGCACGAGCATGTTGTATGAGTCGTTGCCACCGAACAGGAAGACACATACCAGCGCCTTGTAGTCCGGAAATGGCGCGGAAGTTCCGATGACCTGCGAGAACGCCGCGCCGGGATAGGTGGCAAAGGCCACTGCTGCACCGGCACCACTTGTTACGAGAAATTCGCGACGACTGATTACTGTCATGATATGTCTCCAGTGCCTAGCGCTGATAGGCAAACTCGGGTGAGGTGACGACCAAATAGATTGTTTCTGCAGCCCGCAACGTGGTTTCTGTCTCCGGAATCAGGGCCAGCATGCCCGCAATCTCATTACGCAAAGCATCGGAGATATCACCGCCCAGGAGTTTGCCCACGACGAGGTCGATCAATCCGTCAGTATTGGATGCGACAGCTAATTCCTCGCTTATATCGATCAACACGTCGTCATCGCCCGCATTCGCGTTCTCCGAGTGATTGACGAACGCCTGAAGAAACATGAAATTGGTAATGAATGTATTTTGATACTCGGTCGCGATCTCTAGTTCGGGAGCGAACAGATTGTTATTGCGGATTTCTCCCGGCGGTGCATAAAACGGACTGAAGAAATTGAAGACAGATGGCGATTGCAACGGGCCTTGGCCAAAGACGACATAAGCGTAGATGATCGGATACCTGCCGTTTCGGGAAGCCGCGTCATATGCGCGCCACAGCTGCGTAAGACGAAGAATCGGCTCTTTGATTTTCCCGTCGAGTTCCATGCGCATTGCGGGCCTGGCTTCGTCATCCATCAAAATGGCCCGAATAACCGCCCCGAGATCGCCTCTGACACCGGAGCCATTATCGTTGAACACGCTGGCGACTCTATCGACGTAACCGGAAGAGGGGTTGCTTGTCACAAGGCGTTGAATCAGGCGTATTGCCACAAACGGCCCGACGTTCGAATGGTTGAAAATAGTGTCCAGGGCATCGCCAAGGTCTTGTTCACCAGTCTGGCCGGCTGGTAGTACGACGCCGTTCAATAGCATCTTCTCGCCGGCATCATGAAAAGCCGGGTAATGTTGCATCGCTACAGTCTGATTCACGGGCGTTGGAAAGGCATTCTGAAATTCGACAAAGCCGGCATAGTTCCAACCCGTGAATACATGTGCAAACCCCTCGATTATTTTCTGGTTGTATGTAGGGACAGGCTGATTCTGTGCATCGAGCACCGGTGTGCCATCGTTGTTCAGTTGTACCAGCCCGATGGAAAATAGCTGCATAAGCTCGCGCGCGTAGTTTTCATCGGGCCTGATATTGAGGGCGGGATCGGGTTTTTCGTTTCCGAGCATGCTGAGGTAGACGCCCATCGCCGGATGCAGTGTTACCTCCTCCAATAATTGCCGGTAGTTCCCGAACGCATTTCGAACCAGCACGTCGTAGTAATCGGCAAGCGAATACGGATAGTCGAGCAAAGCGCCGAGTTGCGAGACAACCAGTATTTCGGAGAGCGCGAAGGCGACACGCTGACGAAGCTGATCGGGTCCCTGCAGCGCATTTCGAAACCAGATGTCGACGCGATCGGTCTGGAGTTGTGCCGGATTCTGTGGCCGCGGAAGCGAGCGCACAAACGGCAGCTGTAACGATGCGGGTCTTGCGATCTCACGATCAAGCCAGCCAGTGTGGCCCAGGTTGATAAAGTCCTGAACGGCTGCTTCCGTTGCGCCAAATGTTGCCTGATTCAGGAACTGGTTGGCTTCCGCCATGGTGATCGGCGGTGGTGCAAGCGGAGGGGGCGGGCCGCCAACGGCAGGCGGAGCACTTCCACCGCCGCCGCAAGCGCTCAGAATCAGGGCACAGAGATACAGGAACGTCTGCGAATACAGTCGTACATGCCCGGGTCTCTGGCTTGAATGCCTTGCTTGATCAGTCTGCATTGCTGGTGCCTTGCCGGCTCGACCCACGGTTCTTCTTGTTTCCGGCGAAGTTTGCCGCCGTGTTCAAGAAACGAGTGATCCGTCCATTGCTTGACAGTGATCCTTAGTCGCACGTCCCCCTAGGACATATGACAGGAATCTGCGAAACAGATTCCTGATTCTCTCAGCATATTCCTTGCCGGGACGGGCAGTCTTTACATAAGGAGCCTGTGCGGGACCCCCTGCCTAAGGCGGGAACGCAATCGGGCCCTTGTTCCGGGGATGCCGGGGCGTAAAGGACCTGTAGAAATCCCGCAGGAATTTGAGGTCCTGTTCCGCATCACCACTCGGCTTGAATATGCCACCAATGCCCATCTTCTTGCTGCCGTAATCGATGAATCCGAGCACGATCGGAACGTCTGCCTCGACCGCGATGCGATAGAAACCGGTCTTCCAGTACTGGGTCCATCGGCGCGTTCCCTCGGGCGCGAGTGCGAGATTGAGACGCTCGCTGTCGTGAAACATATCGACCAATTGCCGGACCACGCCGGACCCGCGGCTTCGATCGACAGGGATAGCACCGAACCTGTTGAGGATCGCTCCAAATGGCCACCAGAAAAGCGTGTGCTTCGCGAGAAAATGAGCTTCGAGGCCAAGCACGGTCTTGCCGACGATCAGCCAGAAGCCATCCCAGTTGGAAGTGTGCGGCGCGGCAATGTAGACGGCTTTGTCGAAGTCCGGAACCTCTCCGACTGCTTCCCAGCCGGACAGTTTCAAAATCGCAATGGCAATTCTTCTGAGCATTAGCAGCTTTGATCTTTGCCGCAAATCAGACGTATCAAACGGGTCTCCTGTAATAGAATTCGGGGCTAGTCTGAATGCACTTGTGATACAAAACAACCGGCTGTTAGAGTGTCGGCCCGGTTCGATTAGGCAAAAGAATGAGCAAGAATTTTGTGGGCCTCTTGGTATTCTCTGCCCTGGTGCAGGGCGCCTGCAGTCCCGACCCTGCGCCGGATTCGGCGCCCTCAGTTGACGAATCCTCCAGCGAAGTACAAAACCGCGGCTCAGGGACGAGCAACTGGTGGGACGCGTTACCACGGCCGGAGTGGAGCGAGTACGAGCGAGTCGCGGTCGATGACGACTGGTTCGAGGTCTATCGCATCATCGACGGCGTGTTCGCAATATATGAGCCGGGGCAGTTCGAGGAGGTTATCTCCTTCCTGATAAGCGGAGAAGAAAAGGCGCTGCTGTTCGATACGGGCCTCGGTATCGGCGATATCCGAGGCGTTGTCGATCAATTATCCGGTCTGGACGTCATCGTCCTGAATTCGCATACCCATTACGATCACATTGGTGGTAATCATCAGTTCGAGAACATCTATGCGATGGACACGGAATTTACGCGCGGCCGGGCGATGGGCATTGCACACGCACGAATGGCCGAGTTTGTCAGCGATGGTTGGATCTGGAAAGCCTTGCCGGAGGGTTTTGTTCGGGACGAATATCACAGCCATCCGTTTGCGATCAGCCAGTTCGTTGCTGAGGGCGATATTATCGATGTCGGCGGACGTCGCCTCGAGGTCCTTGAAACGCCGGGCCATGCGCCCGATTCGATCTGCCTGATCGACAGGAAGCACCGCATACTGTTTACGGGCGACACCTTCTATCTGGCGCCTCTATACACCCACGTCGATGGATCCGACTTCGAAGCTTATGCACGAAGTGCTGGGCGCCTGGCCGGGCTAGCCGGCGAGATCGATATTGCGATCACCTCACACAACGTACCGATCGTAGACGGCAGTTATATGATCGCGCTCGGAAATGCGTTCGAACAAATCAAGTCCGGAAGCGTCGAATATGTAGTCACCGATGGTAATCGGGAATATCAATTTGACGGCTTCTCGGTCATCGCAAAAGGAGATAAATAATGAATCGCCGTGACTTTATTCGCGATGCTGGTGCTTTTACTGCGGCATTGTCGTTGCCGTACGCAGTCTCTGCGGAGACCATCACCACAGCGAAGATGGCAACGCGGCCGATTCCGGGCACTGGTGAGGAATTGCCGATCGTCGGTCTCGGCAATTCTCAGTCATTCAGAGAAGGCGACTACGAGAATTCCAGGAAGTTGCTGGACATCCTGGTCGAAAACGGCGGAAGTTTCGTAGATGCCTGGGGTTCCAATCAGGAATTGCTCGGCAGATACATGCACGATCGTGAAGCCAGAAATAAACTCTTTCTCGCCAACAACGTGGGTCCGAGAAATTCTCAGGAAAGCGATGCCGCCATCCGTTATGCAAAGGAATCGCAGGGAATGGCCACGCTCGACCTCCTGCAACTTCCCAATCCGAGTGACTTCAAAAAGCAATGGCGCCTGCTGCGCGATGCCAGGGAAGCGGGGCATGCGCGTTACATCGGCCTGGCGATCGCGCGGCCAAACTACTACAAAACGGTAGAAAAATTGTTGAATAGCGGAACGACCGATTTTATTCAGGTGAATTATTCGATCCTGGAGACCGGGTCCGGCGAGCGGCTTTTGCCGATGGCGCGTGACAAGGGCGTTGCCGTCGTAACCAACAGGCCGTTCGTCAATGGACAATACTTTCCGCTCGTCAAAGACCACGAACTGCCGGACTGGGCAGAGGATTTCGATTGCCGGAGCTGGGCACAGTTCTCGCTGAAATTCATACTGGCGAATCCGGCCGTCAACTGCGTCATTACCGAGACGAGTAAACCACGGCACGCCATGGACAATCTGTCAGCCGGATTCGGGCGCCTGCCCGACGAACAACAGAGAGCACGAATGAAGGACCTGATGCAGAGTCTCCTGGACATAGCGCAGCAGAAGCCCGAGTTGCGTAGTGGTTAGCCCTGATTGAAATCGCGCAAGGCGCTGCTAGGCTTTTTTCCAGCCCTGGCGGGTCGGAGAGCTTGTCGAATTGGCAGACTAATGCCAAACTCGGGGCCAAAGATCGGGCCATCACAAGAAGATACGGCCCGGATAATAATTTCTCCGTGAGAGGTATTGAACTTGGAAGTCGATGCCAAACAACAGGTCTCCGTAAACGAGTTTGATCGTCTGGCCGCCTACTGGATCATGAAATTAGTCGGTAATCCGCGAATTGCTGTCAGGCTGTGGGACGGTGACGAGTTCTATTTTGCGGATGGCAGGCCCGTCGGCGTTATGGAATTTCACGATCGAAGCGCACTTCTTAGCGTGGCGGTATCGCAGTCGATCGGGTTCGGTGATGGTTATACTGATGGCCGCATCAAAATCCACGGAGACATCCTCGAATTCCTCAGTGAAGTAGCCCGGTCATTGGCCGGTAGACGCAACCAGAACTACTATGTCAGCAAATTCCTCTCCGTCGTCAGAGCACTGCGTGAAAATACGCTGACGCGCTCGAAGAATAATGTGCACCACCATTACGATCTGGGTAATGACTTCTATGAGAAGTGGCTCGACGGTCAAATGGTCTACACCTGTGCCTATTACGAGGACATCGACGCGACATTGGTTGAAGCGCAGGTCGCGAAACTCGATCATGTTTGTCGCAAGCTCGAGCTGAAACCTGGTCAGGACGTTATCGAAGCGGGCTGCGGCTGGGGTGCGCTTGCAATGCATATGGCCGAGCACTACGGCGCCAACGTCAAGGCATACAACAACTCACACGAACAGGTTAAGTATGCCCGTGAGAAAGCAGCGGCTCGCGGATTGAACGTCGAGTTTGTCGAAGATGATTATCGGACGATTTCGGACGAGTGCGACGTGTTCGTGTCCGTAGGCATGCTCGAACACGTGGGTCTCAGGAATTTTCATGCGCTCGGCGGGCTCATCGATCGATGCCTGAAGCCAACGGGCCGTGGGCTTATCCACTCGATCGGCCGAAGTCATCCGAGGCCGGCTGATGCCTGGATCGGCAAACGCATATTTCCGGGCGGTCATATCCCGAGCCTCGGCGAGATTACCGGCGTATTCGAGCCCTATAAGTTCTCGATCCTGGATGTGGAAAACCTTCGCCTGCACTATGCGAGGACCTGTGCCGAATGGCTGCACAATTTCGATGAGGTAAGCGACCAGGTCAGCGAGATGTACAGCGAAGAGTTCGTGCGCGCCTGGCGATTGTATCTGGCCGGATCATCGACGGCATTCAATTCGGGTACCTTGCAGCTCTATCAGATCGTTTTCGCACCGCATGGCAACAACGACGTGCCATGGAGTCGCCGTTTCCTATATTCGCCCGACTCGGCAGAGGCTTAAGTTGCTGTGCAGGAAGTTGACGCGCTGATTGTCGGAGGCGGGCCAGCAGGTTCGACCTGCGCGTGGAAACTCCGTGAGGCGGGCCTCGATGTTCTAGTCCTCGACAGGGCGAGCTTTCCGAGAACCAAACTTTGTGCCGGGTGGATAACGCCCGAGGTCGTCGATGATCTTGAACTCGACATCGAAACGTATCCACACAGCTTCATGAGCTTCAACAAGCTGCATTTCCACTTCAAGCACTTCAGTTTTTCGAAGAAGACCGTTCAGCATTCGATCCGGCGTGTGGAATTCGATGATTATCTTCTGAAACGCTCCGGTGCTGCTGTGCAGGAACACATAGTCAAGAAGATCGAAAGGAAAAATGACGCATACGTAATCGATGGCTTATATCGGTGCAAGTATCTGATCGGTGCGGGTGGTACCCGGTGTCCGGTGTACCGCGAACTGTTTCATGATTTGAATCCGCGAGCAAAGCTCCTGCAAATTGCGACACTGGAAAAAGAGTTTCCATATGACTGGGAGAATGAAGAGTGCCATCTCTGGTTTTTCAGAGACGGCTTGCCCGGTTACGCATGGTACGTGCCGAAGGCGAATGGTCACATCAATGTCGGTCTCGGCGGCAAGGCCGACAAGATCAAAGTCGGTGGCGGCCGCCTGAAAAACTTTTGGGAGAGTTTCACGAACAATCTCGAGGGCGAAGGGCTCGTTCACGGCATCGAGTACGAGCCGACCGGCTATAGCTACTATCTGAGAGGCAGCGTCGACGTCGTACGAGATGGAAATGCATTTATCGTCGGCGATGCGGTCGGGCTTGCCTCCATCGACATGGGCGAGGGCATTGGCCCAGCCGTGCACAGTGCAATTCTCGCCGCTGAAGCGATCGTCGAGAATGGCGAATACGATCTCAAAAAGCTTGCGCGATTCAGCGTTCCCGGCTTTTTTCGCAGTCGTTCCGAACAGGCCAGACTGTCTGCAATCGGCGACAGAGAGACGGTCTCACTGCCGTAAAAGCGCCCGTTCGGGCTGCGATTCAGACTCGATTTCATACTCATATCCAGGTCGTTACACAGGTCGTTTAAATGTCGGCCCGGATATGGCATACAGGCAAACGGACACACACCTTCAGGAGTCCGTCATGAGAGCCGCACTCGCCTTATTTGTCGCTGCAATAGTATTTCCATTGCCATCGGCGGCAGATGTTGTCGTTCCCGTCGAGACAGTCAAACAATTCGTCAATATTCGCGCAGAGTCGGATGCCGAGTCCGACATCATTGGCAGGCTGTATCAGGGAGATAACATGCCGCTCGTTCAGTCCGTCGAAGGCTGGCACGAGATCGAGATCGAAGCCGATTTCAATGGATTCATCAGTGCCGACTGGACGAAGGTGATCAGTGAAGCAGAGCTTGCCGGTGACGTGGAGGAGTCTGAAGAACCCGAGGTAGTCGAGGTCGTTGAAGATCCGGTGGAAGTGCCGGTAGAAGCCGTGAACGAGGAGATTGCAGTGGCAATGCCGGTCGAAGACGCCATTGCCGAAGAAGCGGCAGCGGTACCGGTCGAGCAGGAAGAGGTGGAAGCCAGCGCCGAAGTAGTTGCCCCGGAACCGGTTGAGGAGCCCGAGGCTATCGAAGAAATCGTGGAGCCCGTGACTGCCGAAGCTGTCGACGTCGCCGGGATCGAAGCGGTGGCCGCAGGCATAGCAGGACCACAGGGACCGCAGGGTGAGATGGGGCCGCCGGGACCGCCGGGCCCGCCCGGGCCGAAAGGAGCGGCGACTATTGAAGGTACCGTCAATTTCCTGGCGAAGTTTACGGACACCACGATCGGCGGCACATCGCAGGTCTTTGACAATGGCCGAAACATCGGCATCGGTACGACAAAACCGAAGCAACGTCTGGAAGTCAATGGCAGCATCCAGATTCATGAAAGAAACAGCAGCGTTGCCGGGCTGATGATCACGCAGGCTTCCGGAGAGACCGGCTACATCATGCATAACCGGGGCAGCACTCTGACCATCGGAGCAGGATCAGTCGATCGCATTACCGTCGATGGCGCCGGCAATGTCGGCATCGGTCAGTCGCGTCCTTCACAGCCGCTGGAGATGGCGAGCGGTGCGCACGTAACGGCGGGCGGCGTGTGGACCAACAAGTCTTCCAGAAAGGACAAGGAAAACATTTCCAATCTGACACCGGAAGAAGCGCTGGCAGTTCTGGCCGAACTGGATCCCGTTCGATTCAACTACAAAGTAGATGCTGAAGATGAATACGTCGGCTTTATCGCCGAAGATGTTCCGGATATGGTGGCAAGCAAGGATCGCACGGGCCTGAGCGCCATGGACATCGTTGCGGTACTGACTAAAGTTGTTCAGGCGCAGCAAGAACGCATCGAGGAACTCGAAGCGCAGATCTCTAGATAAGCCCGGCCTCGATCATCGCAGTTTCGAGCTGATCGGGTCCTTCGACTCGTGCGGCAGCGATGCCTTCCTTCCGGGCAGCTTCGACATTCAAAGGATTGTCATCGAAGAACAGAATTTCCTGCGGCAGGCATTCATAGCACGCAATGACCTGTAAAAATGCGGCCTGGTCGGGCTTCAGGAGGCCGGATTGAAAGGAAAGGAAGTATCGATCGAATCGGTCCCCGAAATGCTCGGGCATATCCGTTTGCGGCCAGTGCACCTCATTGGTATTGGACAGGATTGCACAGCTGAATCGGGACGGAATGCGCATTACGAGCTCGACGGATTTCGGATAAAATCCGCGCGGCCAACCCTCGAATCGCCTCATAAGCTCGCGCCATTCGAATGACAGGCCCATTTCAGTAATCATTTGCCGGCAGAATTCCTCCGCACCGATTTGCCCGGATTCCAGCGCGCGCACGAATGGAGACAGAATCCAGGTCCTGAGGAATTCGGATTCATCGATCTGCAGGCCGAAGGTCGCGACCGGATCCCGCAATTCCAGAAGCACGCCGCCGAGGTCGAACAGAACGACCTTGTACTCATTTCTTGTCAATCCCTGATCCTCGTATTCCAGAGCGATGCTGCAAGCAACATGCTGGCAACGGAGGTCCCGATCCAGAAGTAGATCGCCACGTCGAAGTCATAGACGCGAACGCCATCGACAATTGATATTCCCTGACTGATCAGGGCAGCGCTTACGTTTTCCTGAGTCGCGGCCCCGAGATAACTGAACACGCCGACAAAGCCCATTGCGGCACCGGTCGCTCCCCTCGGTGCGATATCGACACCGAAAAGTCCGCCAACAGATGCGATCAGCCCACTCAATGCTGCGCCATAAACCGCAAATGCAAAGAACAGGGCGACGTCGTTTTGAGGACCGAAAAATATTGCGACAAGAGCGGCAATTTCCACTACGGCAAATATAAGGTTCGCTGGCGGCCGCCTCGCGTCAAAATAGTTGTCGGACAAATATCCGTAAGCAATCGAGCCGAATATGCCGGCGACGGTATTGACCATGAGGTAGAAGCCCGCATCGACGAGAGAATAGCCACGAATTTCCTGCAAATAGAGGACTCCCCAGCTGTTGATGGCGTAGCGGGTGACATACATGAGCGCACTCGAGATAGCGACTATCCACATTGCCTTGATGCCGAAGATAATCTTCTGGGTTTGCCAGGTGCTTCTTTCCTTCGGCGGATCCGGATCTTTGCTTAGCCATTCGTTTACCGAAGGTAGGCCAATAGTCGACGGCGCATTTCGCATGAACGAATAGACCCACGCGGCGACCGCGATACAAACGATTCCCGGGGTAATGTATCCGTAGCGCCAGCCGTATGCCGCGACTATCGCTGCTACCACGTAAAATGTAATGCCTTCACCGATTGCATGAGAAGCGCTCCAGATTCCATATGTACGCCCGCGTTCATGCAAGCCGAACCAGTTGGTAATCGTTATGATGGCGGATGGTGCCGCCATGCCCTGAAACCAGCCATTTAGCGCCCATAGCGTTATCGACACCCAGAGCAATGTCGAGGATCCCATCGCAAGATTGATCAGGGCCGAGATGAAAATGCTCGCGCTGAAGAATAATCGCGGCTTGAAGTAGTCGGACAGGAATCCGTTGAAAAACTTGCCGGCGGCGTAGCCGTAGAAGAGTGAGGCGCCGATCATGCCCAGCTCTTCGACCGTGAAGATGCCGCCGTCGATCAGCGGCTTCTTGACGATCGAGAGACCGAGCCTGCAGGTGTAGATGAAGCCGTAACCCAGCGTAATCGCGAGCATGATCCGCAGGCGCTGCCTGCGATAGACCGCGTCGATGTCCTGGCTGGCTATGAATGTCTCCACCAACTTAACAATAACCCGAAATGTTCCTATTCATATCGTCAACCATTATTCCGGCCCCGCGTTTTTAGAGTAACAAGGGCCAAATCATATGGATACAAGGAGTACCGACGTGAGAAACAGGAAAGTTTGGGACATGGTAGTCATCCCTTTGTTCGTAATAGGTATCGCATTGTTCAGCACGAGCGTTCTCGCCGATCAGGGAGAACGGATCGAAGATCGCCTGGACAGGCGCGGTGATCGCATCGAAGACAGGCTTGACGACAAAGGCGATCGAATCAACGATCGTCTTGACCACAAGGGTGACCGCATCGATCGCCACCTTGACCAAAAAGGCGACCGGATCGACCGTCGCATGGACAAGCGCGGCAATACTGTTG
>Ga0255052_10001268_pt1 | contig 19228 bp, 16 predicted proteins | sample JV7_2_21_MG_FD_188632 | JGI IMG/M metagenome (GOLD analysis project Ga0255052, IMG submission 188632) | Seawater microbial communities from Jervis Inlet, British Columbia, Canada - JV7_2_21 | ecosystem: Environmental > Aquatic > Marine > Inlet | place: Canada: British Columbia | collected... | reverse complement strand
CGCCGCGCGCGTGACGATGATCAGGCGCTGGTATGGGCGGAAAAGGCCCGACAGACCTTCGGCAAGGACACGGACAGCCGCCTTCTGGATCTATTGGCTGAGTTATATCACCGGCGCAAGCGACACGATGAGGCGATGGCGCTAATCTGGCCGCAGTTAGAGCGATTACCCGACCTGGGGCGCTACCAGAAACTGAAAAAGAATGCCGACGAAAACGGAAGCTGGTACCAATGGCGGCAGCGGGCACTGCAACGGGCACGCAGCATCATCGACAAGAAAACACAGAGAAATTCGACTCATAGCCGGCATTTCGGTTGGCTGGGTCGCTCCCTGCTGGTGGAGATCTTTCTCTGGGAAAACGACGTTGAAGCCGCCTGGCAGGAGGCCTGTGAAGGTGGCTGCACCAATTTTCTGTGGCTGGAACTGGCGCGTCGGCGCGAAGACGATCATCCTCGCGATGCGATCACCGTTTATCAGAAGCTTGTCGGTCCGATTGTCGGGCGCACCGATAACCGGGCCTACGCCGAGGCGATTGTGTTGATACGGCAGATCAAAAAACTGATGAAAGCGCCGGGTGCGAGCGAGGAATTTCGGCAGTACGTGGAATCGCTGCGCAGGGAATTCAAGCGCAAACGGAATTTCATGAAGATGCTGGACAAGTTGTGATTGCCCGCCGGGGCCGGCTCCAACGGGAATGATTCGAGGTTGGTACGTATTTCTTTCGCCCGTCCTGACGGGCGAAAATCAAAAATATGCCCCGCTTCGTCATGAGTCGTGGCGCGCGGTTCCGAGTTGCTGCGACAGTAGTGACGCTGTCCCGGTTTTTCTGCTTTTACAGGATTTTCCCAAGTTTTGGCAATTCCCGCGTGCTTGCCGCAATGAAATACTCGGGGGAATTAAATGTGCGTTGCCGCCCAAATCGCAATCTTAATATTTGCCTGGGGCGGCAGATGGCAAATAAAGTGAACCAGTCTATGGCACTTAGTGCTATAGCTGTGGTCTAATATTGAGCACTGTAGATGCAGGCCTTTAAAACCAAGGGGTTCGCCAAGTGGGCGAGCGGCGAAGGTCTTGGCGACGACGCCTTAGCTTCTGCGGTGGTCGAGATGGAGCAAGGCCTCATCGATGCCAGGTTGGGTGGTCAGGTGGTCAAGAAACGGGTGGCATTGCCCCGGCGCGGTAAGCGCGGCGGCACCCGGACCGTGGTGGCCTTTAAGCAAGGTGAGAAGGCGTTCTTCATTTTTGGCTTTGCCAAGAATGAACGCGCCAATGTTAGTGGCCCGGAACTGAAGGCATTGAAGTTCTTGGCGAAGGAATTGCTGAATTACTCGGCGGCGGTGCTCGCCAACGCGATGCAAGCCGTCGAACTGATCGAGATCGAGGTGAACGACAATGGCTAAAAGGATCCTGGATGTTGTACATGACGCGGCGACGGGCCTGCATGAGGCCGGCGTCATGGACACCAAGACCATGCGCGAGTTCGATGCACTGTGTCTGCCGCCGGTGAAAAAGCTGACTGCCGCGCAGATTAAACGACTGCGCACCCAAAACAAAGCCAGTCAGGCGGTATTTGCTGCCTACCTGAACACCAGTGCTTCCACGGTACAGAAGTGGGAGCAGGGTCAGAAGAAGCCCAACGGCCCTTCGTTGAAGCTGTTGAATTTGGTTCAGCAAAAGGGCCTGGGTGCTCTTGGCTAAACAACGATAAGCAGCATGACAAACAGGCAGAAAGTGTTGATCGACAATCAACATCTAACACTGTGTGAGAATCGTGTGCCTTGGTAATGCGCCGTTGTGACAAGTAATGAATTTGCAACGGCCGTCTTGCCACCCGGTATCAATTGATTCTGTTAATAACGATCGGGCTTTCATTCTCTGAAGGCACGGGTTGCAAGTTTGTGTCCTGTCGGACGTGCCAATGGTCGCAGCCTGAAGTCATAACTGGTTGAGCGGCTCGAAGAGTTCAAGGCCCGGCGCATCGCGTTCAACGATGATGTTGTCAATCATGACAGTCTCCTCCGCAACAAATCGTGCATCATCGCGCAGCGGCTCCACCGTGGCAGGATCAACGTCGGTAAGTAATTCAAACGCCCGTCAGGGTGGGCGAAGCGCGAGGCCGCCAAAAGAATCGTCGCTGCGGCGTAGTCCGACCGGAGCATCTTCAAATCGATGCTTTCATTTAAGATTTTCTTCTGTGTACAGCGACAGCTCGATCATCCGCTCCAGCAACTGATCCGGCGAATAACCCGGGAAATTTCTGTAAACCATTTCCTTTGCAAACAAGCGACAAATATAACGTAGCTTGAGAGATCTGTTTCTGGAAGCGTAGACGAAATCCCGATGACCATTGTTGATGACAATGACGTTCTGCTCCGTGTCATACTTTGACCGCCACAACTCGCCGGGCGCTTTCCTGAACGTGTACCCGGGAATCCCCTGCTGTGACTCTGCCGGCGGTTGCAAATCCGGCAGCAATGAGTCCGTTATCGTTATTATTCCTTCGGCCTCACAAACCTTCACACCCTGCGAGACGCTTACGTTAATCCGAGTGAGCCCTGGTTGCTCAGGCGCGGTGAAGGTAACGATTTCCGAACGCGCGTCATCCAGGTCACCGGCGCCTTCGACGAGCGTCCACTGGAAGGCAAGATTGTGTTCCACCGGATGTCGTGACCGGTCGCGTGCAACCGCCCTATACGTCCTTGACACGCCGACGGGCACAACGCTGGACCGAGGAGACACGCGCACACCAAACAGCGGGCCCGCATACTCGAAGAACTGTTTCTGCACCCGCGCGGATCCTGCCACCTGCGCCTCGTCCGCCTCGTCATCCGTGGCCGACATACCCTCAGATGCCCTTGGTGATCGCAACATGCGGCTTTGGCTTCCTTTTTGAATATCGAACCAGTCGTATTCCTCAGCGGGCAAAGCCAGTAAGGCTTCCTTGAACGCTTTTTGGATTGTATTCAACATCTTCCGGCTGGCACGCTCCTCCTCAGCCTGTCGCTGCTCGGCAATGATACGGATCAGCGCGCGCTCCACGTCAGTGACTGCCTGACATAGATCTGCGAAAGCGCTGTCCCGAACGATCCCGGTGCGTGTACCCGGGGTCAGATTCAAAAAGGCGGCATCGACGATTCCCTGCAAACAGCCGCTACTCCAAGGTTCGCGCTTGAATTCATCGAGCTCCGTAAGGTCGGCAACGACCCGCGTGCCGGCGCGGTGCAGGCCGACCCGGCTGTCGGGACCCGGTTCGGCAAGATAGAGCTCCAAATAGATTTCGCGCCCGGCGGTTGCCGCCGGCGGCAGCTGGTGTAGCAACCGCCCGCTGAACTGCCGGGGTTCCACCTTGTATTCCTTGCGTGCCTGGCGGTCGATGACCCTTATCTGCACGTCAGACTGCCGGATGCGGTCGCGTAGTTCCGATGCCAGGTACCACTGAATCTTTTCTCCGCTGAATTGCCTGATGCCTGGAAGCAGTGGCTTGATAGTCAATTCGGTGCCGCGATCGGCAAAGAGCGTGCGTCTCGGCATGAGCGTATAGCTGGGATTGCCCTTTCTCATCTGCATCTGATAGGTTTTGCCATCGGCGCCGGCTGTGGTCATGGTGAGTTTTTCGCCGACAACCCAGAAACTGAGCAGTCCGATGCCGAATTCTCCCTGAATGCCCGCGGCACCGTCGACTTTCAGCTGACGCTTGACGGAGTCGCAGATGTGCGTAGCGACGTATCTGAAGTTCGGTATTCCCTCGTCGTCTTTTGGAATACCATCGCCGTCATCCATGATGCGAAGATAAGGCTCGCCGTGCTCCTTGCCACGGGTGATCGTGATGTGACGGGCATGTGCATCAATGCTGTTTTCGACGAACTCCGCGACGGCTTTGAGCGGGTTCGTTTGCGAAAGCGCAATGATCGTGATCGCGTTCCAATCGTCGCCGATTCGCAACTTGCCAGACTTGCCTTTTTTCTGTCGCTTTTTGCTGGTTCTTTTCGCCGGCACTATCAATCCAGTATGGCTACGCTTCCAGGATATTCCGGGGGCTATGGTACTTTAAGGAAATGCCTCTTGCGCTAATCACTACATGCGCTGGGACACATCTGCCCGGCGGCGGCCCCGAAGCGGCTTAATCGCCCGTTAGGAAGGGCTCCCGGTTGGAAAATCGGCACCATTTGATGCGGTTCCGTCGAGTTTCGGCAATTCCTGTGCGCTTGCCGCATTGAAATGCTCGGGGAAGTAAATGTGCGTCGCCGCCCAAATCATCATCTCGATGTTTGCCTGGGACGGCGGATGTAATACAATGTAATACATGAGTACCGTGACCGTTCGCCTTGAAAAAAAACTCGACCGCGAATTGACCAGGGCCGCAAAGCGCACCGGCCGGCCAAAGAGCGAGTTGATTCGTGACGCGCTGCGTCGGCAGCTCGCCGTATCGCGCTTCGAGGAGATGCGGCAGCGCGTCGCACCCTTTGCTGAAGCACGTGGCTGGCTGACCGACGAGGATGTATTCCGCGATATTTCATGAGGGTGTTTCTTGACACCAATGTACTCATTGCCGCATTTGCCACTCGCGGACTTTGCGAAGACGTGTTGCGCACGACGTTATCGGCGCACGTTCTTATTACCGGCACGCATGTACTCGCGGAAGTCGAACGGGCCCTGACGGACAAGCTTCGGATGCCGGCGTCGAAGGCTCGCACAATCTCGGCCTTCATTCGTCAAAATGCTGAGGTCATTGAACCCTCCGCGCCCGCCCCCTGGCCAAGCAAAGATCCCGACGATCAGTGGATTGTGTCCGCTGCGACAGAGGGAAATGCAGATGTGCTTGTGAGCGGAGATCAGGATCTACTCGAAATCGCAGACAACATTCAGATACGCATACTCTCACCGCGCGGTTTCTGGGAAGCGCTGCGATATCCTGAGCGTGTTGACGTCGATACTTAGCTTGTAAATCGCCCGTCAGGCCGGGCTCCAACAGGAACGATTCGAGGCCAGTCCATAATTCTCTCGCCCGTCGGAACGGACTCCTACCTGCGGCTCAGGCGTCGGATGGCGGCCAGGAGGCCGCTTGTCGAATCATTGTCGCCGGGATAGGGCTTGTCATCGCCGACCACGTCAGCAAGCTGCGTGGCCAGGCGCTTGCCGAGCTCAACACCCCATTGATCGAAGGAATTGATGCCCCAGATGACGCCCTCGATAAACACCTTGTGTTCATACAGGGCGACCAGTTGTCCCAGGGTCTCGGGCGTGAGCTCGCCGAACAGAATGGTGTTGCTCGGGCGATTGCCGGCATGCACTTTATGCGCAGCCAGTTTCCTGGCATCGTCCTCGCCGTGTCCGGCGTCGAGCAGGTCCTGCGTGGCCTGGTCAAGGGAATAACCGTCCATGAGCGCTTCCGACTGTGCCAGGCAATTGGCGATGGCGAGGTCCTGCTGGGGCTGCGAGTGCCCCGAGCTCAGTGCCGGCAGTATGAAGTCCACTGGAACGAACCGGGTTCCCTGGTGCAAAAGCTGATTAAAAGAGTGCTGCGAGTTCGACCCAGCCTCGCCCCAGATCACCATGCCGGTTTTTGTTTTGACTGTCTTTCCATCCGCACGCACGCATTTGCCGTTGCTTTCCATGTGCATCTGCTGAAGAAATGCCGGAAATCGATCGAGGCGGTTGTCGTAGGGCAGGACGGCCTGACTGTCCGCATCGAAAAAATTGTTGTACCAAACGGCGATCAATGCGAGCAGTAGCGGCATATTTTCGTCGAGCGGCGCGTTTCCAAAATGCTGGTCCATCCTGCGCGCGCCTGACAGGAATCGCTGAAAGTCCTCCATGCCGATGACGAGCGCGAGCGACAAGCCGACCGCGGACCAGATGGAATAGCGGCCGCCGACCCAATCCCAGAACTCGAACCGATACTCCGGATTGATGCCGAACTTATCCATTGCTTCGTGATTGGTCGAGGCTGCGGCGAAGTGCTGCTCGACGGCGCTTATCCCTAAGCTATCGGAGATCCACTCACGCGCTGCATTGGCATTCGTCAGAGTCTCGAGGGTCGTGAACGTCTTGCTGCAGATGACGAACAAGGTGTTTTGAGGATCGAGTTCTTTGGTCAGGTCGCTCAGTTGCGTGCCATCGATATTCGATACGCAGTGCAGCCGCGTTCCGCCATGCCAGTACGGACGTAGCGCTTTGCCCGACATGACGATACCGAGGTCGGATCCACCGATGCCGATGTTCACGATGTCCGTTAGCCGCCGGCCAGTATGCCCGCGTATCGCACCATCGTGCACTGCATCGACAAATCGTCCCATCTTATCGAGCGCGGCCCAGACTTCACTAACACCTGATTCTTTGAGCGCAATCTGGTCAGAAAGCTTGGCCCGCAATGCAACGTGAAGCACAGCCCTGTCTTCGCTTGCATTGATGTGCTCACCGGCGAACATCGCATCGCGAACTTGCTCGACGTTCGCATTCCTTGCGAGTTGCAGCAGTAACTTCTTGGTCGTTGCGTTCAGGAAATTCTTCGAGTAATCGAGGAGAAGATCGCCTGTCTGCACAGAATAGGACGCGAATCGATTCTGATCTCTGGAAAACAGTTCGCGAAGCGTCCGCGACTTCATATCGCGGTAGTGGTCTTTGAGTTTCTTCCAGGCAGGCAGGTCGGTCGGGTAGCGGGCGCTTAGTTGATCAGGCACTTTGTTTGATTTCGGCTTTGTAATAATCGAGATACCAGTCGACAAAATTTTTCACGCCGACTTCGATCGGTGTATTGGGCTGGTAGCCCACATCCTGCACCAGATCTTCCGTATCGGCAAATGTGTCCGGCACGTCTCCGGGTTGCAACGGTAGCAGGTTTTTCTCAGCTTCCCGGCCGAGACACTCTTCGATTACCTCGATGTAGCGCATGAGTTCGATCGGCTGCTGATTGCCGATGTTGTACAGGCGATAAGGTGCCTTGCTGGTGCCGGGATCCGGCTTGTCCGAGTCCCAGTCCGGGTTAATTGCGGCCGTGTGGTCCATCGTGCGTATCACGCCTTCGACGATATCGTCGACATAGGTGAAATCGCGGCGATGATTGCCATAATTGAAGACATCGATCGGTTTGCCTTCGATGATGTTGCGCGTGAACATGAAGAGCGCCATGTCCGGGCGGCCGTATGGTCCGTAGACGGTGAAGAACCTCAAGCCCGTTGTCGGCAGTTCATAGAGATTGGAATAACAATGCGCCATCAACTCATTGGCTTTCTTGGTTGCGCCATACAAAGCCAGTGGGTGATCGACATTCTGATGAATCGAAAACGGCATGTCGGTGTTGGCGCCATAGACCGAACTCGACGACGCATAGACCAAGTGCTGAACATCGTTGTGCCGGCAACCTTCCAGAATATGCAGCGTGCCGACGATGTTATTGTCGATGTACGAGTGCGGGTTCTCGATCGAGTAACGCACTCCTGCCTGCGCGGCCAGGTGAATGACTTTTTCGAAACCCTCATCTTTGAAAAGATTCTCAATGCCGTCACGGTCGGTCAGGTCCAGCCGAACCATTTTGAAACTGGCATAGTCATCGAGGATGGCAGCGCGCGAGTCCTTCAGACCAACATCGTAGTAGTCATTGAAGTTGTCGAGGCCGATTACAGTATCGCCACGTTCCAGCAATTGTTTTGCGGCATGAAAGCCGATGAAGCCCGCGGCGCCGGTGACGAGAATCTTCATAGTTTTATTTCTTTCTCAAAGCCTGTCATCGGCAGAATCTGGCGGCAATAGATACTTGATGTCATAGATGATGCATCTGCTCTTGCCGAATCTGCGAATCCCTTGCTCGCCCATGTCTTTGAATTGTTTGTGGCCGACGGCGATGATGACAACATCATACGCTTCCTCGGCCGGCTGCTTTCTCAATTCGACGCCGTACTCCGCCATCGCGTCGGCGGGATTGACCCACGGATCATGCACATCCACCACTGCGCCGTAAGAATCCAGTTCATGCACGATGTCGATGACCTTGGTATTCCTGACATCGGGACAGTTTTCCTTGAATGCGAGCCCAAGAACCAGCACGCGAGCATCCACAGGCTGCACACCTTTGGCCAGCATTTTTTTGATGATGCGGGACACGACATAAAGTGCCATGTTGTCATTGATGCGTCGGCCGGCAAGAATCATTTCCGGGTGATAACCCAGTTGCTGTGCTTTATAAGTCAGGTAATACGGATCGATGCCGATGCAATGCCCGCCGACGAGTCCTGGTCGAAATGGCAAAAAATTCCACTTCGTTCCGGCGGCTACCAGTACCTCTTCGGTGTCGATGCCAACACGCTCGAAAATCATCGCGAGTTCGTTGACGAGTGCGATATTGACGTCGCGCTGTGTGTTCTCGATGACCTTTGCTGCTTCGGCCACCTTGATGCTCGATGCCCTGTGTGTGCCTGCGGTGATAATCGTCTGATATACATGATCGATGTAGTCGGCTGCAGCGGGTGTCGATCCCGACGTCACCTTCAGAATACTGGGCAGACGATGTTCCGTGTCGCCGGGATTGATTCTTTCCGGGCTGTAGCCGACATGGAATTCCCTGTTCAGGTGCAGCCTCGAACCCTTTTCCAGCAACGGCACGCAAAATTCTTCGGTGGCACCCGGATAGACGGTCGATTCGTAGACAACGACGTCGCCGACTTTCAGAACTTTAGCGATGGTCTCGCTGGCAGCGCGCAACGGCGTGAGCAAGGGCCGATTGCCCTCGCCTAACGGCGTCGGTACCGTGACGACATAGAAGTTGCAGTCCGCGAGATCTTCCGCGCTAGTGGTAATACTCAGCAGGCCCGCCGATGCCAGTTCTTCGCCCGAGGCCTCGAGGGTCGAGTCCGTGCCGCTTAGCAGTTCCGCCACGCGCGATTCCTTTATGTCGAAACCTACGGTCGGATACTTGCGGCCGAATTCGACAGCCAGCGGCAGCCCGACATAGCCAAGGCCGATCACGCCGATCCGTATATTGTTGATATCAAACGCCATTTTGGGGCTCATTTCCGGTTGAGATCACTTAGATACCATAGTTTGGCGGCATTTTCGCGAAAAGGGGCGCAAAGCCCCTTGTGACGCGGGTTTTGTTGGCTGCAATGATGCTTCAGGTCAGGTACCAAAGGGCCAGCAAACCCGTGGCGCTCATCGAGATCGCATATGGCAGGGCCATATAGACCATGCGACCGTACGACAGGCGAATCAGCGGCGCCAACGCGGATGTGAGCAGAAACAGGAATGCTGCCTGGCCGTTCGGCGTAGCCACACTGGGAATATTGGTGCCGGTGTTGATGGCGACCGCCAGTGCATCGAACTGATCGCGTGTAATCGTGCCGTCCAGGAACAATTCCTGTACTTCGGTGATATATACGGTGGCAACGAAAACATTATCGCTGATCATCGACAAGACACCGTTGGCGGCATAGAACAACGCGGTCTGTGTCTTCCCTTCATAGCTCATCACCCAGTCGATAACCGGAGTGAACAGTCCCTGGTGATCGATGACTGCGACGATCGCGAAGAAGACGACCAGCAGCGCTGTAAATGGCAATGCTTCTTCAAATGCATGGCCGATGCGGTGTTCCTCGGTAATGCCATTCAACGCTGTTGCCAAAACGATGACCAGCAATCCGACGACGCCCGGTTCGGCGAGATGAAATCCCAATGCAAGTACGAGTATCACGCCGACAATCGCCTGTGCGCCGATCGCCGCACTCTCTTCTTTCGTGCGCTTGTCGGTCATCGCACAATCGTAGTCTTCGAGTACCTCGCGCACCTTGCCCGACAGTGGCGTGCCATAGCTAAATAACTTGAAGTACTCGAGGCTCGCACAGGTCAGGAGTCCGACGGCCAGTACCGGCATCGAGATCGGCGCCATTTGCATAAAAAACGTCCCAAACTCCCAATCCATAATCTCGGCGATCAGCAGGTTCTGTGGTTCGCCGACCAGCGTCGTCACACCACCGAGCGCCGTACCGACGGCACCATGCATCATCAGGTTTCTGAGGAAACTCCTAAACTGAGCGAGATCAGCGCGGTGCAACTCGATGACTTCGTCGTCCGTACCGGCATCGTGACTGTGATCAAAGTGTTTTCCGGAGGCGACTTTGTGATAAACGCCGTAAAAGCCCGCTGCGACTGTGATGATCACTGCCGTAACAGTCAGCGCATCGAGAAAAGCTGATAAAAATGCGGCCGCGAACGAAAACATCACAGACAGCAGAATCTTCGAGCGCACGCCCAGCAGAATCTTGGTGAACGTGTAAAGCAGCATCTCGCGCAGGAAATAGATGCCGGCGACCATGAACATCAGCAACATGATGACCGGGAAATTGACCTCGGCCTCGTGGACGACCATTTCCGGCGTCGCCATACCGATGATGATCGCCTCAACCGCGAGCAGCCCACCCGGCTGTAGTGGATAGCATTTCAATGCCATCGCCAGCGTGAAAATAAACTGAATAACGAGCACCCATCCCGCGTAAAATGGCCCGATCGTCAGAACAAGAATCGGATTCAGGATCAGAAAGCCTAAAATCGTCAGCTTGTACCAAATCGGGGAGCGGCCGAGAAAATTCTTGCGCAGCGCTTCAGCGATCGTGTAGGTCATTTTGTGCCGTTATCCATTTCTTATTCTTGGGGCCCGAAAGCGCGATATTTTACCGAATTAATGGGGTCAAACCCCTTTTTCGCGGGGACGTCCCCGTTACTCGTCGTGCCAGAGGCACTCGCCCGAGGATCTCATCTTGTCCAGCAGGGCTTCGTGTGCCGCAATTTCTTCTTTGTTCGCCCGAACGACGACCAGCTTTAGTTCTGACCTTGTCGTTCGACTATCGGACTTTTGCTCTGATTTTTCGATCGCGACGACTTCCTGGTCGAGCGACAATGCGGCTTGTCCGCCGGTCATGGCGAGATAGACCTTTGCCAGCAGTTCCGCATCGATCAGTGCGCCATGGACACTTCGGCGCGAGGCGTCGACGCTGTAGCGTTTGCAAAGTGCGTCGAGGCTGTTGCGTTGTCCGGGGTGCAGCCCGCGCGCAAAACTCAATGTGTCGAGCACGGTTGCGTGATCAATAAGCTTTGGCTGGGAGTGCTTCATCAGCTTGAGTTCATTCTCGATGAAGCCAACATCGAACTCGGCGTTGTGGATGACGAGTTCGCCGCCTTTGATGAACTCGAGGAACTCATCGGCGATATCGGCGAAGCGCGGCTGACTCTCGAGGTCTTTGAGACTGATACCATGAACCGCCTCGGCGCCCTCATCGATCTCGCGTTCCGGGTTCAGGAAGCTGTGATACTCGCGGCCTGTAAAACGGCGGTTGACGATTTCGATACAGCCGATCTCGATAATGCGATGGCCTTGCGAGGTCGCGAGACCGGTGGTTTCAGTATCCAGAATTATCTGTCGCATAGTCTCTTATAACTCATCGATGCCGCGGTTCGCGAGTGCGTCCGCTTCTTCGTTGCCCGCGTTGCCGGCATGGCCTTTGACCCATTTCCAGACGAGGTCGTGGCGCCCTACTGCCTCATCCAGCGCTTGCCAGAGATCCTGGTTCTTTACCGGTTTCTTGCTCGCGGTCTTCCAGCCGCGGGCCTTCCAATTGTCCATCCAGCTCTCGATGCCTTCCTTGACGTATTTCGAGTCGGTATGCAGCACAACCCGGCGTTTGCCTTTCAACGCGTTCAGGGCCTCGATCGCGGCCGTGAGCTCCATACGGTTATTGGTCGTCTCAGGGTCGCCGCCATAGAGACTTTTGCGATGATTGCCGGCGATCAACAGCGCACCCCAGCCACCCGGGCCGGGATTGCCCCTGCAGGCCCCGTCGGTGTAAATCTCAACTGTTGCGGTCAAAGTGGATGCGGGAGACTCTTGTCGTTGGTTTAACCAGCCCGGCCACTACCTTCGGCCGTGAACGCCAGGGTTTTCTCACTGCTGTCAGCGTGAAGACCCGTTTCTGGGCCGTGAGCATATAGCAAGCGCTGAGCTCCGGCCACCAGCGCTGGCCGCGCCGCTCCCACACAGGCGAGCTCGAGCCTCGGTTCCCCGGCAGCGGCCACCTGAAGAAGTATCGGCTGGAGGCATTGATCCTGAAATCGAGCAGCTGCAGCCAGTCCGAGAGCTGCCGGTCGGAGATGAGGTGATCTACCCCCGGCGGCAGTCCTGCCCCCGGGACCAGGCGGCGGAACCCCCAGGGCCCACCCGGTTTGAAGCCCAGGACGACGACATGGCCGTCGGATCTCAAGACCCGCTGCACTTCCCGGATGATCGCGTGGGGCCGGTCCGAGTAATCGAGACTGTGAGGCAGCAGAACGGCGTCAACAGAGTCACTGGCGACAGGCAGGCGGTACAGGTGGCCAACGGCCTCCGGGCGTGTAGCGGCCTCAGAGTCGGCTATCTCAGCGATATCGGCAATACAGGCGCTCTGCTGGGTCCTGGCGAAGCGCAGAAAGGCCTTTGGCTCGCCCCAGAGCCCCAGTTGCAGGCATTGCTCGCCGAATATCCCGTCGAAGGCCTCCTCGACCAGCCGGGCTTCCTGCTGCAGGAGGGCCTCGCCGAGCGGCGTCTTGAGCCAGGCTCGCAGCGTTTCGAAGGATTCCCGGGATTTGCTCTGGATCGTCATTTCAATCGAATTTGAAGTCCTGCTTGTGACATCAGTACTTGCGCAAAGCCGTCTGCTCAGTAGGATAGCCCGATGTCTGACATAAAACCGTCGATTTTGACAATATTTCAAAGATTCAGCGGCCGATCTGCCGCCTGGATCACCTTATTGCTGGCCGTATCCCTGCCTGGCCCGGTGGGAGCCGAGGCATTTCTGTCCGTATCTGACAGTCTGTTCGCCGAACCTGCAGAAAATGCGGGTAGCGCTGCCGGGATCCAGGCTTTCAACGTTCACTATCCGGTCACCGTGGATCAGCTCATCAATCCGGGCATATCGAATGGCGCCGTCTCGTTGCGAGGCGCGCCGGCGCCGGATGACCTGCTCGAGCGATTGCGCCGCGGCTTCACGATCGATCGGGTGGCCAACAAGCGCATTCAAGCGGAACTGAACTGGCTTGCCCGCAATCCCGATTACGTCGAACGGGTTTTCCATCGGGCACAAAGATACCTGCCCTACATCACAGAAGAAATTGATAAACGCGGCATGCCGCTGGAGCTCGCGCTGCTACCAATCGTCGAGTCTGGTTACGACCCGTTTGCGTATTCGCACGGACGTGCCGCCGGTCTTTGGCAATTCATTCCGGGAACCGCACGCCGTTATGGCATTCGTCAGAACTGGTGGTATGACGGACGACGCGATGTCGTGGACGCAACGAACGGCGCACTGAATTACCTGACACGCCTGCATGAAATGATGGACGGCGACTGGCTGCTTGCGGCCGCTTCGTACAACTCGGGCGAAGGCAACGTCCTCAAAGCGGTCAAACGGAACAAGAAAAGTGGCCGGCCAAGCGACTTCTGGAACCTGAAATTATCAAAAGAAACAAGTAGTTATGTTCCACGATTATTGGCTCTCGTGGAGCTCGTGCGCGACCCTGCCGCCGCAGGGATCACGCTGCCGAGTCTGCTCGACGAGCCGCAGTTCGTGCCGTCCGAGACCGGTGGACAACTCGATCTCGCATTAGCCGCAGAACTTGCCGGCATCGAACTCGATACGCTTTATGCGTACAACTCCGGCTTCAATCGATGGGCAACCGATCCTTCCGGTCCTCATCGTTTGTTGCTTCCGGTCGAGGTCAGCGAAGCATTTAATGAAGCACTCGCGACGGTGCCGGAGAGCGAACGCGTTCGTTGGCAGCGCCACAAAGTACGCAACGGCGAGACGATCTCGGAGATCGCAGAGCAATATCACACGACACTCGCATCGATTCGTTCGGCTAACGGTATTCACGGCAACACGATACGCGCCGGCAGTTACCTGATGATTCCGGTGGCGAGCAAACCGTTGTCTGCTTACAGCCAGAGTGCCGACGAGCGCAGAGCGAAAACACAGAACAAGCAACGCAAAGGCAATCGCGTCGACCACATTGTTGTCGCGGGTGAGAGTTTCTGGTCGATCGGCCAGCATTATGGTGTATCGATGCGTAGCCTGGCGAGCTGGAACGGCATGGCGCCGAGGGACACTCTGTCAGTAGGCCAGAAACTGGTCGTCTGGACATCGCAGTCAACGCCGACGCAGGCCTTGAGCAGCAATGGCACGACACGAAAGGTTCGCTATACGGTACGCAACGGTGACTCGCTGTACCTGATCGCCAACCGGTTTCGTATTTCCATCGCCGATCTCGTGAGATGGAATAAAATCGATAAAGGTAAGTATCTGCAGCCGGGACAAAAACTAACGATGTATGTGGACGTCACTCGCCAGTCGAGCTAGGCAATCACCTGCCGAAAACAGAACGGGGAAAGAAATGGGATTCATGGCTGGAAAGCGTGCCCTGATCGTCGGGCTCGCGAGCAATCGTTCGATCGCCTGGGGAATTGCGCAAGCGTTTGCGCGCGAAGGCGCTGAACTCGCATTCACCTATCAAAACGACAAGCTAAAACCACGCGTCGAGAAAATGGCAGCCGAACTCGGATCCAGCATGACCTATCCGCTCGACGTCGCCTACGACTCGGAGATCGATGATCTGTTCAAAGCATTGAACAAAGGCTGGGACGGCCTGGAAGTGCTGGTGCATTCGGTTGGCTTCGCGCCCCGCGACCAGCTCGCCGGCACCTATATCGAGAGCGTCACGCGCGAAGGTTTTCAGATCGCACACGACATCTCGAGCTACAGTCTCGCCGCCCTGGCGAAAGCAGCGCTGCCGATGATGGAAGGCCGCAATGCGGCGATATTGACGCTCTCCTATCTTGGCGCGGTACGCGCAGTGCCGAATTACAACGTCATGGGCCTTGCCAAAGCGAGCCTCGAGGCCAACGTACGATTCCTCGCTGCAGATCTCGGCCCGAAAGGGATACGGGTCAACGGAATATCCGCGGGCGCAATCAAGACGCTGGCCGCAGCCGGTATTGCGGGATTCCGCAAAATGCTGACACACATGGAACAGGTTTCGCCTATTCGGCGTAACGTAACGCCCGAGGATGTAGGTAACGCGGCAGCGTTCCTGTGCTCGGATCTTGCGGCAGGAATCGCCGGCGAGATTCTTTATGTCGACGGCGGCTACAACACCATCGGCATGCATCTGGACGACGACTAGGTCTTACCGTTTGCCTTCGACTAAAAAGGGGACGTACCCCTTTTATTCGAAAAGGGGTACGTCCCCTTTTTCTATTAACTGACCAGCGACTCCAGCTTTCTGTTCGCCTTGTCCTCCGATGCATTGACCAGCACGGATACCATCGCATCACCGGTCACGTTCGCACTCGTCCGCAGCATATCCAGTATGCGGTCGACACCGAGGATCAGCGCAACACCGCCACTTGGTACACCGATCGCCTCCAGAATAATAACCAGCATGATCAGGCCGGCACCTGGAACCGGTGCGGCTCCGATGGACGCGAGCAACGCTGTAAGGATGATCGTCAACTGCGCCGCAAAATCCAGTTGCATGCCAAGCGCCTGGGCGATGAAAACGGCCGCAATCGATTGATACATGGCGGTACCATCGAGGTTGATGGTCGCGCCGAGTGGCAATACAAATGCGGCAATTTCCTTTTCGACGCCGAGGTTTTCTTCCGCGCATTCCATCGTTACCGGCAACGTAGCCGCGCTGGAACTCGTTGAAAAGGCCAACAACTGCGCTGGTGCTATGCCGCCGAAGAAATGTTTCAGGGTCAATGGGCTAATAAAGTGCACAAGTCCGCCGTAAACAAGAATCACGTGCAGCAGTAAGCCCACAAAGACAACGAGGGCGTAAAAGCCCAGTGATCTCAGCAGTTCGAGAACCGACACCAGACTGTCGCCGGCGATCGTCGTAATCGTGTCGGATATCAGGGCAAAGACACCGATAGGAGCGACGTACATGATGACATCGACGAGCTTGATAATGACGTCGTTGAGCCCTTGAAAAAACTGAAGCAGGTGTTCCGTTTCCGGCGTCCGAACCATGATAAGGCCAATGCCGATAAACAACGCAAAGAACACAACCTGCAACATGTTGCGATTGCTTCCCGCGGCACCGATGATGTTTTGCGGCACGATATCCACGATTGGCTGCAGCGGTCCACGTTCCTTGACCGTCTGCACATCGCCCGCCCTCTGGTCCAGTTCCTGCTGATACGTGGCCTGCAGGTTTGCGGCAACGTCGTCCGGAATCGAGTCCCCCGGTCGCAAGGTATTGACCAGTATCAGGCCAATAGAGATAGCCACCACTGTCGTGGCCAGATAAACGGCGATGGTTTTGCCGCCCATCCGTGACAACTTGTGCAGATTGGCGAGTGACGCCACGCCGGACACCAAGGACGCCAGCACGAGCGGAACCGCTATCAGCCTCAGTAGATTAACGAAGATCGTGCCGAACGGCGCGATCCAGTCCTGCGTAAACTGGCCCCATTGTTGGGTGGCGGCAAGGATTCCGTACAGCACACCCAGGATCAGACCGATAATGATCTGCCAATGCAGCGCGAGCTTTTTCATCCAGCTTTCCCCCGGCAGCGACCGTGTTGCAGGATTGATTCCCTGGCCGCCCGGTCATTAAGTGGCCTGATTCTGGACGATCAGACTATCCGAATCAAAATTTCCAGTGATTCACCAAAGAAATTCCGGACGGGATCAGAAGAACCGGAGAGATCTTCCATCAGAAGAACCGGAGAGATCTTCCATCAGAAGACCTCCTGTTGCTCAAGGGCATCGTCGTTAACCGCAACATCGGCATCCTGCTCGAGCTGCGAGACGTAGGCCGTGTAATCGTCGGCACCCGCCTGCTGCGTCAGTGTCGTCTTTCCCGCATCCCGTTCTGCAAGGGGAATCGCCTCGGGCCGTCCCGAAATGACCATGTCAAGACTGTAGACGGCGTACTGGCCTGCTCTCGTAATTACCGAGCCTGTGACCGGCTGGCCCTCTTTCGGCTTCTTCGCATTGAATACGTCGATCAGTATTGCCTGATCCGGACTTTCCGACTGACGCACAACCAGGGCCGGCGGCGAGACTACCGCACCCGCCGCGGTAGCAGCCTCTGCAAAATCAGCGCCATCTGCCAGTGCCGCAAGCAGCTGGTCTGTCTTGCCACTGGCAATGTTGCGTCCTTTCTCGGCTTTCAGGGCGCCGACAATCAAGTCGCGCACGTCTTCGATCGGTTGACGTGTCGCTTCGTAGTGCGTGGTCACTTTGAAAACAGCTGATCGATTTGCATCCAACTCGACGATTTCCGATATCTCGCCATCACGCAATATGCGATCGTCAAAGATCGCGTCAATTGCTGCCTGGTTTGTGCCAAACGGCTCGCCGCCGATTCGGGCAAATCGCTCTACGGACATGACCTCTGCGCCGATTGCCTCGGCCAGGTCTGAAATCTCTGTTGCATCGAACAATGCATCAGAGATTTTTCTTTCTACATCCCGATAAAGCGCGTCCACCTCGCTGTCACGCAACTCGTTCTCCAGTTCGAATCGAACCTCCGCCAATGGCATGGGGCCGCGCTCAAGAATCTCATCAAGGCGGACGACGTGAAAACCGAAATCGGTCTTGAGCGGGCCTTCGATATCACCCTCGATCATCGCGAATATGGTATCGCCCAGTGAGCCCGGCATCTGTGAATGCATGATCTGGCCGAGGTCTCCGCCCTGTGCAGCGGTACCACCATCCTTCGAGTGTGTCCGGGCAAGGTCTTCGAAGGGCTCACCGGCACGGATACGTGCCGTCAGTGCCTTCGCCTGTTCCTCTGCCGCGTCTTCGTCGTCGCCGAAGGGAATGAGAATATGTCGCGCTCGCCGCTGCTCGTCCTGCAGGTAGCGGTTCTTGGAATCCTCGTAATACTCCAGAAGCGCCTCTTCCGAAACCTCGACCTGCTGGCTCAACAAATCGCGTCTGATTTCGATGTACTGTACGTCGGCAGCCTCCGGCGTCGTGAATTCGCCCGGACGGTCGTCGTAAAAGGCAAGGATCTCCTCTTCGCTAACTTCGATTTCGTCAGCATTCACCGTGGGATCGAATATCGCAAGCGACATCCGACGTTGCTCGCCGTACAGGTTCAGATAACGGCGATACTCTGACGGTGTAACGAACGCCGTCGCCGCAATGGACCGCTGCAACTGACTCTGCCGAATCGCCCGTCGCTGCCTGGCCTCGAATTCTGCCGGTACCAAGCCGTTGCCAGCGAGTAAATCGTAGTAACGCTCTTTGGAAAACACACCATCAACCTGGAAATCGGGCGTCCGCTGGATTGCCGCTGTGACGAAATCATCGGTAATCCGGAATCCTTTCCTGGCAACATGCAAGTCGACCACTGTGTCGCGAACAAGGCTTTCGAGCACGCGTTCGCGAAGCGGAAGCTTGAAACTGTCGGGGAGTTCACCGAATTGCTCGGTGTATTGATTGAGTTGCCGGCGATATTCATTCTCAAGTTGCGACAGCGAGATTTCGATTCCCTCGACCTTGGCAGCATAAGGCGCACCGATGAACGGAGAACTGGCTCCCCAGAAAACGAATGACACGGCGATAAGCCCGATCAGTCCGATCGCAAACTTACCCAATAATTTGTCTCGAATGTCCTGAAGCATGATGTTTCTGGCCCTTGTCCCGGGGTTGATAGCAGGCCGGGGATGATACTGGAGCCTTGTACTTAGGCCAAGTGGCGTGGACCCGAAGAACATGGACGGGAATGACCAGCGACGTCCTGTCGCTGGCCCTGCGGGCGCTTTCGCTACGTTCAAGCGTCCAAAATCGCTCCCGGCGATTTAGTCGAACGCCGCTTCGCGGGTTCGATCCCTATCACGGAGCCAAAAAAAAGCGGGGCCTTTTAGGCCCCGCTCTCTTTTTTGTGGCGGAGTGGACGGGATTGATCACGGCCATCCCTGGCCGTGACCCTCGCTTCGCTCGGGCGCCCGCTGGGCGTCCAAATCGGCAATCCTGCCGATTTGTCGAACGCCGCTTCGCGGCTTCAAGTCTCCCGCAACTCTTCATCAAAATAAAAAAGGGGCCCTAATCGGGCCCCTTTTCTATTTTTTGGCGGAGTGGACGGGACTCGAACCCGCGACCCCCGGCGTGACAGGCCGGTATTCTAACCAGCTGAACTACCACTCCGTAAATGGTGGGTGCTGAGGGGATCGAACCCCCGACCCTCGCCTTGTAAG
>Ga0255052_10001265_pt1 | contig 19260 bp, 7 predicted proteins | sample JV7_2_21_MG_FD_188632 | JGI IMG/M metagenome (GOLD analysis project Ga0255052, IMG submission 188632) | Seawater microbial communities from Jervis Inlet, British Columbia, Canada - JV7_2_21 | ecosystem: Environmental > Aquatic > Marine > Inlet | place: Canada: British Columbia | collected... | reverse complement strand
TCATGTCAATCTGTACCGGCGAGGGTTACGAGAACGTTTCGCTGGCAGTTATCCAAAAGATATCGCAGGTAGCGGCGGCAAGTTAGTCAGCATGGACGACACTGACACAGTAACCCCGGAACTTCCTGAGGAGGACAGTTCGATCCAGGACCAGGTCGCGCAGTCCGAGCGTGTCATGGACAATCTCGAGCGCGATATGCAAGGGATCGAAGCTCAACTCGAAACACTTGCGAACAGGAGCCAGGAATACGAAATTCTTGCCCGTGTCTGCGAGTCGCTCGAGGAACTGGACAATATAGGCGCCACACAGCTTTTCTGGGATCGGCACATTGGCCCGGTGGACTCGCTCGATCATCTGAAGAATGCCCGCGTGAAGGCGGATGAGTTCCGCGAAGAGATCAGTCGGGTCGAAGATCAGCGCCTGGCAATCATTGACAAAATTGGTGGCCAGAACGTCGTCCTTGATCGACTGCATTACGATCTGTGTGACGTATTGGAGAGACAGGAGGCTCGCAGCAACGAGTGGCAGGTCGAACGCGAACCCGACGAAATTCCATTTCGGGCCCAGGTCATGCCGTGGACCAGGGGCTGCGAAGAGGACGAAAGATTTCGCAAGTCACTGGGTGCGTCAATCCTGGGGTCACTCGCGATCATACTGCTGACCTTGACGGTCGCGCTGCCAATCGTCGAACGATCTACAATTGACGAATTACCCGAACGCGTTGCCAAACTGGTTCGGGAGGAGATGGCTCGACCCCCACCCCCGCCGGTTCAGGAGCCAATTATTTCGGACGAACAAATCCCCGAACCGGAACCCGAGCCCGAACCGGAACTCGTAGCAGAGATTCCGCCTGAACAGCTACCGGAATCGACAACGGAACCAGTGGTCGCGGACTTCGAGCAACCGGACACCAGGGAACAGGTCAAGTCAAAAGGTATTCTTGCGTTTCGTGAGAGCTTTGCCGCCCAGGCAAACCTGCGACCAACGGCACAGCTCGGCTCCCAGGCCCGGGTCCGGAGCGCGGGCGAAGATGAGGTCGGTCGACCGCAGCGCATGATGGTAACTTCGTCGGCACCGGGATCGAGCGGCGGCATCAATCTCGCGAGCATAAGCCGCGACGTTGGCGGTGGTGGTGGCGGGATCGACGATGTCCAGGTAACCCGTGTTTCAAGTTCGATCGGCGGCGGCGACGGACCGAATCGGCCGCTTAGCGGTGGCGCTTTCGCAGGCCGAACGGATCAGGAGATTCAAATTGTATTCGATCGATACAAATCTGCGCTGTATCGGCTCTACAACCGTGAATTACGCAAGGATCCGACATTGCGCGGGCAAATGGTGTTACGCATGACCATCGAACCTGACGGTTCAGTGTCCTTGTGCGAGCTGCAATCCTCGGACATGGAGGCTCCTGGCCTCGTAACACAGGTCGTAGATCGGGTGCGGACATTCGACTTCGGTGCCAAGGAAGACATCGTCGCAGTGACAATCATCTATCCCATCGACTTTCTGCCTGCTGCGTGATCCGCTGTTCATTAAACATAAGTACAAGATCGCCCGAATCCTGCGACATTACCTAAACATAATGTGACCCGCGTCCAAACTGCGTTCGAGACAGGCAGTCCTGAAAGCCAGTAGTGGCTGGATCTGCAGCACATCTGTCCGGTTTTCAAAAGAGCATGCGAAACATGTGATGCAAATCACCTTATGGGTGGCACTGCTTGGGCGATAGTCGCGCTTCGATTCAGAAAAAGGCAAATCCACCGAAAGGTGGCGACGCAAAGTCACCGGCCTAAAGAGCGCTCAGACTCTACGGTAGCGGGACAGCTCGAAGATCGTTCGTGGATCGGTGCTGTTCCTGTCGGTGAGGTAAGCGCACACGGATTGTTAGCGACTGACCATGACTCAATTTCACTTGGCCGCGCGAGCTTCAGGTAGGAATGGCTCGACGACGGAACAGACTGATTCAGTGCGGCAAGCCGTCTTCCCGGCGGTGCTGGTTGTATCTCTGTGTGCAGAATCATTGCCGATAGATTGTGCGCAGTCTCAATGCCCGTTCCAGTTAGAAGTACGCAAATGATCTTGCGAGCCCTGTTTGACGATACGTCTCGCGGCAGCCGGTTCGGCTTGCGTCTGCTCGCACTCCTGCTGCTGACGTTATCTGCCTTCTCGGCGCAGGCGCAGGATTGCTCCGATTACCCGAACGGAGTGATCGACGGATTTGCCGGCGACATCCCGCCGTCGCAACTGCAGATCGACAGAAATTGCACGATAAGAAACTTTCCGGCGTCCAATCCACTTGGCACCAACTTCAGCTTCTTTACGCAACCCGGCCAAACCAACGAACGATGGCTCATCGTCTTCGACAACGTTGTCCATACAGGCAACATGTCGTGTAACAGCGTTCTTGAACACAAGATCTGGTTTACCAACGGCTCATCGACCAAGATCCAGGAGAGCTGTCAGAATCTTCTGATTCCTGTAGAGAAAATCGATAAGGCGAACCCGGCCGGGCAGACCACGGCAGCTATCGGAGTGCCTTTTACTTATACGCTCACCATGCCGGTACTTTTCGACCCGGCTACTACTACAGTCATCAACACCAGTGGTTCCGTCAATGACCTGCACGGCATCACGCTTGTAGACGACCTCAATGCCACCGGCGTGGACCTCACCTACCTGAGTCATGTTGCCTACTGGGACAGTAGCGGTGCTCCGGTAGCGCATACATTTTCAAACGTCGGCGGTGTGCTGACATTTGACGCATTCCCCATCGTTCCGGCCGGCGAGCAGATCAAACTCGAGATCACAGTGGTGCTCGAAGACACGCCGGTCAATGCGCCAGGCACGCAGTTCATAAATACCGCGAAATGGGACTTCGGCAGACTCATCGACGGCGTGTTTTATCAGCCCCTTCCGGGCGAGTGGGGAATCTCGCCGCCAATGACAATCGCTGCGCCCGAGCTTATCGTCACGAAGACCGGCCCGGCGACCCTTGGCAGGACACTGAATCTCGGCCAGTGGGGCGACTTCGGTATCGATGTTCAGAATACCGGGCTTGGCGATGCCTGGGACGTCACACTACTCGACCGGCTTCCCGACGGCCCAACGGGTGGCATGTGCAACGTCACACCCGAGGTACTGAGCGCACAGGTATTTGCAGCTGATGGAGTAACGCCGGTCCCGGGCAAGGGCCCGCTGACACAGGGCGTCGACTTCTCGTTCAGTTACACCGCTGTACCGAATTGCGAGCTCACTCTCAACATGCTCACACCGGCGGCGGCGATTGGTTCAAGTGAACGCCTGATAATCAATTACCGCACCCAGCTCGACGCCGACAGCCAGGACGGCGCCACACTGACAAACGTCGTGGGGGCGACCCAGTGGTACAACGGTGACAACGGCAATATCGATCGTGTAGGTTTCACGCGTGCCCTGACTAATGGCACGCCTGGCGTGCTCGATCACGAAGACGCCCACACAGTGACCGTCGCATTGTTCGGTTACTTCTTCGAGAAGTCCGTCGCGAATCTTACAACCGGTCTAACTCCAACGGCTACAGCTGCTCCGGGTGACACGCTGCGCTACACGTTGCGGCTACAAACCACCGACGGTCCTCTTACCGATCTCACTTTTTATGACGATCTGGGCGTACTGAACGCACAGGCGGTCTTCCAGCCGGGTAGTCTGACGCTGGTTCCGGGCAGTATCCCGCCCGGCGCTGACACCAGCAACACGAACCCGAATGGCGGAACGAACGGGGCCGGTATTCTCGACATCCGCAATCTGAGCCTGCCGGTTGACAGCGAGATTTCGATTCGTTTTGACATCACGCTGAATGCGGCACTGCTCGACGGCATCGTCGTAACCAACCAGGCAGACCTGCTCGGCACTATCAAACTTGCCGACAGTGACGATCCGAACATCAACGGTCAGTCCGATCCCAGTGTGGCAGGTGACGAAGACCCGACGCAGGTCGTGATCGAGGCCGTGCCGCCACCGGCACTTGCCAAAGCGAACACACAGACTACTGTGACGATCGGTGAGCAGTTTACTTACCTGATCACGGTGCCGACGGTGCCGCACACGGCGCCCCTGTACGACGTGCGTATTCTCGATGACCTGACGACATCGGCCGCCGACCTGCAATTCGTCAGCGTCAGCAAAGTATCGGTTGGCGGATCGTGGACGCCGGTCAACACAGGTACGGCAACGAGTCTCGTCATCGAAGATCCCGTCAACGGCATCGACATCCCGGCCGGCGAACAGGCAGTTGTCGAGGTCACCGTGCAACTGCTGGACACAAGTACGAACGTGGCCGGTCTCACGTTCACGAACACGGCCGCATACACTTACAACCAGCTCGACGACAATGCTGCAACCCAGTTGCCGGGTCTGCCCGGCACAACCGGGCCAATGACCATCGTCGAGCCGGAGCTGACACTCGAGAAAAGCGGGCCGTTACAGATGCGCATTGGCATCCCGGGGCCGTTCACGCTCAACACCCACAACATCGGCGGCTCTCCTGCGTATAACCTGACGATCACGGACATACTGCCGAACCAGGCCGACGGTGGTACCTGCGATGTGGCGCCCGCGCAGGTCACCGCACAATTGTTCGAGGCAGACGGTGTAACAGCGGTTGCGCCTGCCCTGATCGCCGGCACCGACTTCGCCGTTTCTTTCGCCGGTGATCCTCAATGTACGTTCACTGTCTCGATTCTGACAACCGCCGGCGCGATCGGCGCCGACCAGAGACTGATTGTTAACTATGAGGCCTCGCTCGATGCCAATACCTTACAGGATGCCGCGCTAACCAACGTCGCTGGCGGGACGGAGTGGTTCAACGATGATGTTGCTGCGTCGAACGGCGAGGCACGCACCTACGCGCGGACGCTGACAGACGGAACCGTCGGCGTTCTCGATCACGAAGACGCACACACCGTCCTGGCGAACCTGACTTACCTGCAGTTCGAGAAGACGGTAGCAAACGTAACCCGAGGTGACGACCCTGGCACGCTCGCCTCACCAGGTGACACGCTGCGTTACTCCCTGTACATCGAGAACACAACCGACGCGCCGTTGAATGGTTTTAGCATCGTCGACGAACTTGATGCGCTTAACGCGATTCCGTCTTTCCAGGCAGGCACGCTGAACATCATTACCGTGCCGAATGGTGCAGACGTTACCAACACGGATCCGAACGGCGGCGCCGCCGGAACTGGTTTGCTTGACGTGCGGAATCTCGATATCGGCGGGCTGGGTGAAAGCCTGCTGATCGAGTTCGAGGTTGTGCTCGTACCGGTGCTTGCAAATGGCGGCTATGTCTATAACCAGTCTGACCTCATGGTGGCCGGCTTCAACCTAGCGATCAGTGATGATCCAAACGTAAACGGCGCTGCTGATCCGCTTGTCGTCGGCGATGAGGATCCGACGCAGATAATGATCGAGTCCGCGCCTGCGTTCACGATCGAAAAGATATCGTCTTACATCACGGGCGATCCGGCCGTGTTACTGGCGGGTGAAACCCTGCGTTATACGATTACAGTACAAAACGTCGGCACCGATAACGCGACCAACGTCGAGCTCGCTGACCAGCTTCCGGCCAGTACGACCTACGTCGCCGGCAGCACCACGTTAAACGGCGTAGTGATTCCCGATTCGGCTACGGCTGGCTTGCCACTAATCGACGGTATCCTTGTTAATGCGCCGGAAGATCCGACGCCAGGCATGATGAATGTCGGCGTCGCAAACAACGTCGCAACCATCGTGTTCGATGTGGTGGTTTATCCCGACGCCCCTGACGGTACGGTACTATCGAACCAGGCGTTCGTTAGTGCTGTTGATTACGGCATCGCGGACCTGCCCTCGGACGACCCGCGCACCGCGATCGTTGATGACCCGACCATGGACGTCGTCGGCAATCTGCCGTTACTGTTCGCCGCGAAGTCCGCAGCACTGCAAGTTGACGGCACATCACCGGGCATTGTTGATCCGGACGATGTGCTGCGTTATACGATTACGATTTACAATAACGGTTCGGTTCCGGCAACGGTCGTCGAATTGTTCGATAACGTGCCCGCGAACACGACCTATGTTGCGGACTCAACAACACTGAATGGCTTGCCTGTCGGCCAACCGGACGGTGGCGTCTTCCCGCTCGCGTCACGCATTCCGGTCAGCTCCTCGGATCTGACACCACCGCTGCCAGGTACAGGCGAAGGCACACTGTCTCCAGGGCAGTCCGCCGTCGTGCAATTCGATCTTCTTGTCGACGCGGCAGTTGCGGCCGGTACCCTGATTACGAACCAGGCGATCGTTTACAGCGACGAACTGCCAAACCGGCTCACCGACGGGGATGGCAACCCGGCGACGGGGCCGGAACCGACAGTTGTGGTCGTTGGCGACGCCCAGCAGCTGTCCATTATCAAGTCAGTGTCCATCGTCGGAGGTGGCCCCGCGCTACCGGGATCGACACTCGAATACGTGGTGACCGTAACAAATGTCGCGTCGGTACCGGCTTACTATGTATCGATGGCGGACGACCTGGATGCTGTAGTACCGGGCTACCTGACTTACGTTGCCCAGTCGGCGACCATGAATGGCCTCACCACCGGCGTCAGCTTCGCGGGCACGACCATTACTGCGGACTACTTTACAGAGTACGGCGCGCTCGCCCCGGACGAGACCGTCGTCTTGCGATTCCGCGCAATCATCAATCCGAACCTGCTTGTCGGCACGACCGTTACCAACACCGGACGCGTGTACTGGAATGACCCGCTGCAGTGGTTGGAGGCCAGCGTTTCGATCGATATTGGCGCGATGCCGAATGCCGGCATGTTGAGTGGCAACGTCTGGCACGACGCTGATCATGACAACACGCCAGACGGTATCGAGCGTCTGCTCGCCGGTTGGACGGTCGAATTGCTGCGTGACAACCAGCCGATACGATCGATGGTCAGCGACGTCGATGGTTACTTCCTGTTTACGAACGTGCCGCCGAATTATGCAACGGGCGAGATCTACTCCTTACGATACAGTGCACCGGGCGCCGGTAGCAGAACCGCGCTTCTCGGGCAGACCGACTCGGACTTTACGGACGGCCAGCAACGTATAGATGATATTGAGGTTCAGGGCGGCAGTAACTTGCTGGCATTGAACATGCCGGTCGATCCGAATGGCGTCGTCTACGATTCTGTCGCGCGAGCGCCGATCTCCGGTGCGATCGTTACGCTGCTTGACTCGCGCAATGGCGCGGCGGTACCGGCAAGCTGCTTCGATGATCCAAATCAGCAGGATCAGGTCACGGTAGGCAACGGTTACTACAAGTTTGACATTAACTTTTCAGACCTCACATGCCCGAGTGGCATCAACTACGCGATCCAGGTTGTTCCTCCCGGCACCACCTACGTTGGCGGCGTTTCCGATCTGATTCCTCCGACGTCTGACCTGACAACGTTGCCGTTCGATGTTCCGGCCTGTCCGGGTTCGACAACCGATGCTGTGCTCGCCACGACCCGACACTGTGAGGCGCAGCCTTCGGAATTCGCACCGACGACTGCAGTGCCGGCCAGGAGCGCTGGCACGGACTACCACCTGTTCCTGAGACTGGATGACGTTCAGGTTCCGGGTACTTCACAGTTGTTTAACAACCATGTGCCGCTCGACCCGCGTCTCGGCGGTGCCGTCTCGATAACTAAGACGACGCCCATGTTGAACGTCACCCGCGGTCAGATGGTGCCGTATGTAATCACGCTCGGAAATTCCTTCGGCGCCGATCTGCAGGACGTATCCGTCATTGATCGATTTCCGGCGGGGTTCCGCTACGTCGAGGGGTCCGCTCGTTTTGACGATGTTGCAACAGAGCCCGCAATCGTCGGCCGTGAACTGATCTGGTCGAACCTGATGCTGGCCACTGATGGCACCCACACGATCAAGTTGTTGCTCGCTGTCGGCGCTGGCGTTACAGAAGGCGAATTCGCCAATCGTGCGCAGGCAGTTAACTCGGTGAGTGGCACCGTCATGTCCGAGGAGGCGTCCGCTACCGTGCGTCTCGTGCCGGATCCGACCTTCGATTGCACAGATGTAACCGGTAAGGTATTCGACGATAACAATCGCAACGGCTACCAGGATGACGATGAAGTTGGTCTGGCGGGCGTACGGGTTGTTACCGCAAGAGGTCTCGCCGCGACGACCGACACTTACGGCCGTTACCACTTCACCTGCGCAATCACGCCAAACGAAAGTCGCGGCAGCAACTTTGTCCTGAAACTCGACGACCGGACGTTACCGAGTGGCTTCCGCTCATCGACCCGACCAGTACAGGTTCAACGGGCGACACGAGGTAAATCGTTACGCATCAATTTCGGTGCCTCGATTCACCGTGTCGTTGGCCTCGATATCGCCGCTGCCGTATTCGAGCCGGATTCAGTCCAGATGCGCAGTCAGTGGCGGCCGCGCGTTGGACTACTACTGGAGGAGCTGCAAAAGGGTCCTGCGGTGTTGCGTTTGTCTTACGTGGCGGACGTCGAGTCTGAAGCGCTTGTCGAACATCGTCTCGAGTCACTCAAAAAGCAAATAATGACGGGCTGGATGGAGCTGAATTGCTGCTACGAACTCGTCATCGAGTCGGAAATTCACTGGCGCCTGGGCGGCCCACCGGCAAGGCAGAGGGGGGCGAACCGATGATGGTACGGCATCGCTTAGCTCAGCTGATGGTATTTACTGTAGCGCTGTATGCGCTGCCTGCAATCGCCCAAGACGTTGACGAATCGGCGATTGGCGAGGCCGTCGAGCGCCACTTGTCGGACTACGAGCCACTCCAGCAGTGGGTGCAGGATCCGGATCGTCTTGCGACCGAAGAAGGCGACACGCTCGAAATGCGTGAAACGGTTACTGATGGTCTCGAGACTGTGAAGCTCAGTAACCTGGTAGCTCCGATACGTTTTGAGTCCGGCGTCGCGGATATTCCGGAGGAAACCGTGGTCTCGCTCGGCAATATCCTCGCCCGAATGAAGGACCGCATTAATGTGCGCCTGCACCTGATTGGTCATGCGGATAATCGGCCGCTATCAGAGAGACTGGTACAAATCTACGGTGACAACGCCGGCCTTTCGCGCGAGCGAGCCGGGCAGGTCGCTGAACATTTCCAGACCGCACTTGCGTTGCCGCCGGAAGCGATTTCGTACGAATGGGCGGGAGATCTCCAGCCTGTCGCTACCAACCTGACCGAGGACGGCCGGGCAATGAACCGGCGCGTCGAAGTCGAAGTCTGGTATGACGAGGTCGCAGAGAAATTATCGCTCGAAGAAGTTCTTGTTCCTCACGAGATCAAGACAGTGAAGGTCTGCCGAATGGAGACGGTCTGCAAGTTGCGGTATGTCGAAGGGCATGCACGACGTGCACGCGTCCAGAACCTGATTCCACCATTGCACTTTGACGAGGAGTCAATCGATGTCGACGAAGCGTTCATCGAAAGAGTCCGCCAGGGATTCGAAAACCTGAGTGACAAGCAAAACGTCGTCGTAAAATTTGTCGGATTTACGGATGATGTGTCGTTGACGGGAAGAACGGAGCGCATCTACGGCGACCATATTGGACTCTCCAAAGCGCGCGCGCGTCGCGTCGCACTGGCGTTGCAGGATAGTCTCAATCTGCCAACCGATCGCATCGAAAGCGACGGACGTGGTTCGATCAGGCCGCTCGGTTCAAACCAGACTGTCCGCGGGCGTGCGCTGAATCGTCGCGTCGAGGTGGAATTCTGGTACGACGATCCGCTCGCTGAGTTGCCGGACGAGCCGCAGCTCTGCCCCGAATCCGCAGGCGCCGTTCTGGTAACCAGGACGTACGATCCGCCGTGGGGCAACATCACCGACATCAATTTCGATGATGGGCAACCGGTGGTGCCGGGTGGCTACACAAGCGATCTCGCCCGCGCACTGGCAGACGTTTCCGGCAAGACTAACCCGCGGCTGCGGTTTGTTGGCTACACGCGCAACGAACGGCTGGCCCGCCGCACCGCAGCGGTCTACGGCGACGACATCGGCCTGTCCGCTTCCCGCGCACGCCGGGCGATGGACCTTATTGCCGTAGATATGCAGCTTGCTGGGGCGCAGACAGAATTCGAGGGGCGCGGTTACGTACATTCGAGTGACGTCGTGAACGCCGGCTTCATCCAGGGTGAAACTTCGCACGTTGCCGTCGAGGTCGTCTACGACGAACTGGCGGTTTTCGACGATTACGAGGGGGTCGATATCACGCGTATTACCCGTGAACTACATCCCGAAAACCCACTTGCACTCAACCTGATGCGTATAACGGTCGATGGAGAACCCATCGATGATCCGAAGCGCAGCTCGTCTGATATCCAGCGTTGCACGGACGTAGCATTCGAAAAGGCGGATATCAAATTCGGCTTCGACAACATGCAATCAGACCCACGGCTCAGCGTTACAGCGCAACCGCCGCGCATTGCGGTGTCGAGAGAGGCAGATCGCGAAATCCTGGCGACGACCGTGCACTTCAGGATGTACACGAATTATTCATACTTCATCGACCGCGCTGAAATTCGGGTTTTCCAGCCGGGACAGTCGCTGGAGTCCAAACCGCTCGATGTCATCGATATCGACATCGAGGGTGTCGCCCAATGGCAGCCGCTGTCGGCCAAAATCAAGGGCCCTGTCGACGAGCTGGCCTATGTATTGCGCGCCTATGGCGAGGACGGCAATTTTGATGAAACGATTCCGCAACCGCTCTGGATCGTCTATGACGATGTAAATCGAATCGATCTTGAGCAACCAACCGTCGATCCCGAGGCGGATCCGGTCTTGTTATCCGCCTACGGAGAAAACCGCCTGGGCCTGCATAATATCGGCCTCAGTAGTGGCACCGTGAGCGTTCGCGGCAATGGCATACCCGCCGAACACGAAGTCTTCATCGGAGGCCGCCCGGTTCCGGTCGACCAGAATGGCAGTTTCGTAACCGAAGAGATACTTCCGCAGGGCGCGCACACGGTTGAGGTAGCCGTGGTCGATAAGGAAGGCCGTGGCGAGTTGTATCTGCGCGACCTCGAATTCAAGAACAACGACTGGTTCTACGTCGGAATGGCCGACCTGACGGTGGCGGCGAATTCGGCGAGCGGACCGATCGACCTGCTGCAGGGAGCGAACTCGGACTACGACTACGATTCCAATGTCGATGGGCGCCTGGCGTTCTTCGTCAACGGAAAATTCGGTGATCACTGGAAACTGACTGCGAGCGCCGATACCAGGGAAGGGTCGATAGAGAACATCTTCAGCAATTTCATGGACAAGTCACCTGATTCACTGTTTCGTCGCATCGATGCCGACTACTACTATCCGACCTTTGGTGACGACGGCACCGTCGAGGAAATGGCGCCGACCATGGGCAAGTTCTTTGTCCACCTGAGTGAAGACGATAACTACGGGCAGTGGGGCAACTTCAAAGTCGGCTACATGAACAACGAGTTGGCACAGGTAGACCGTGGCCTGTATGGCGCGAACGTGCACTATCAGTCCGACTCCACCACCGACTTTGGCGAAAAACGTTTCGTCGTCGACACTTTCGCGGCGGAACCGGGCACGATTCCGAGTCGGGAGGAGTTTCGTGGCACCGGTGGCTCCCTTTACTACCTGAACCGCCAGGATGTACTGGCCGGATCCGAACGTGTGCGCATCGAACTCAGGGACAAGGCATCCGGGCTCGTCACCGGCGTCGTCAACCTGACCCCGGCAATGGATTACGATATTGACTACCTGCAGGGCCGCATCCTGTTGTCAGAGCCCCTCGCATCAACGGCTGACGACAACTTGCTCGTGCGCAGTGGCGCGATTTCCGGCGACGCGGCGTATCTCGTCGTACGCTACGAGTACACACCGGGATTTGACGATATCGATGCGCTGGCAGTTGGCGGTCAGGCGCACTATTGGGTCGGCGATTACGTCAAGGTGGGCATGACTTCGAGCGCGAGCGAGCAGGATGGCGATGACAGCAGCCTGAACGCCGCCGATCTCACATTCCGCCTGGCCTCGGAGTCGTGGCTGAAAGTGCAGCAGGCAAAGAGCGAGGGACTCGTCTCATTGCCACTTCTCTCCAGCGACGGCGGCTTTGAATTCAATGGCTATGACCCGGCGACGTTCGTTAATGCCGAGGCCGAAGCGAAGCGTACCGATCTCAGCATCAAATTTGGTGATGTCGTCGACTTTGTTGACGGTCGCCTGACGGCCTATGTGCAGGATGCCGAGGCCGGTTACTCCGCTCCGGGCCTGACTGCGCTGACTGATACCAAAACTTATGGTGGCACGCTTAATCTGCCGATAGGGGATAAATTCTCGCTCGGTGCCAAACTCGATACACGGATCCAGGAGCAGGGTATTGAAACCCGCGCCCAGGAATTTAATGTCAGCTACCAGGTGTCCGAATACTGGGAACTGAGCGCCGGTTACCGCAAGGACGAGCGCGTCGACGGGTCGATTATTGTGCCATTAACGCAGGAACAGGGCGAGCGGGCCGACGCCGTTTTGCAACTTGGCTACGATTCAAAATCGACCTGGAGTGCGTACGCGTTCATGCAGGATACTTTGTCCACAACCGGAGATCGCAAGGAGAATGCGCGAGCTGGTTTCGGCGGCTCATATCGAATTTCAGATCGTCTGAAAGTCGACGCTGAGGTTTCAGAAGGTGATCTGGGTGCGGGCGGCCGCGTCGGAACCAACTATCTCCACTCCGATCGCACCAGCATGTATCTTAACTACACGCTCGACAACGAACGCATCGACAACGGAATGCGCCGTACAGGTGGCAGCGAAGGCAACCTCGTCACAGGCGTCAAGTCCCGTATCGCGGACAGCACCAGTGTATTTCTTGAAGAACGCTATCAGCATAGTGATGCGATGAATGGACTGACGCACGCCACCGGAATCAATTTCGCACCGAACAATAAGTGGAACTTCGGAATCAATACCGACATAGGTAACCTGCAGGACGTCCAGACCGGTGCAGAGACCGAGCGCGTTGCCGGTGGCTTGCAGATCGGTTATGGCGTCGGCGACTTGCAGGTTGCAAGCAGTATCGAGTATCGCTTCGACGACGCGGAGCAACTGGATCTGACGCGGACGGAGCGAACGACCTGGCTGTTCAAGAATAGTATGAAATACCAAGTCAATCCTTCGTCGCGAATGTTAGGAAAACTTAATCACTCGTCGAGCGATAGTTCGTTAGGAACCTTCTTCGACGGCGGGTTCACAGAGGCCGTGCTTGGCTATGCATATCGTCCGATCTACAACGATCGTCTGAATGCGCTGGTTAAATACACTTACTTCTATAATGTGCCAACAAGCGACCAGATCGGTTTGCAAAACATTGCCGCGGAGTTCATACAGAAGAGCCACATCGCGGCAGTTGACCTGACTTATGACATTACGCCGAGGTTCTCTATCGGCGGTAAATACGCCTACCGCCTGGGTCAGGTAAGCCTGGATCGCGAGAACCCTGAATTCTTCAAAAACAATGCAAACCTGTATGTAATCCGAGGCGATTACCGGTTCAGGGAAAACTGGGAGTTCATGGTCGAAGGCCGCATGCTTGATATGCCGGATATCAATGAAAGTCGAACCGGCGCACTGGCCACCGTGTCACGTTACTTCGGCGACCACCTTAAGATCGGCGTTGGATATAACTTCACTGATTTCTCCGATGACCTGACAGATCTCAGCTATGACCACCATGGCTTGTTCATCAACGTGACGGGATCAATGTAGATCTTGCTGAGTCCTCAAATAGGAACGCCATTGCATTGTCATAATGACAAACGCATTTTACATAGTCACTGACGCAAATTGGCGACAGTTTGTGATGGCATTCACGGCAGCCAAAATTACCGGATGGTAAGGTAAATACAAACACGGATAGTACAAATAGTCAGGGAACCTATGCCGCTCGATGCCACAGAAATGACACTCAAGAGCACAGAGACAGGTAGCGGCATATCGCTATCAGGCCGGGAATCTGTCACAGAGATGGATACGGAACATATCTACATCGGTGACGAGTTCGCTGACAACTCGAACGAACCCACTCAGGTTAGCAAATACGAGCGCATCAGGAATTGCGTCAACGGCACTCTCACAGAGCTTACGTTCTTTGAAGAAGGATTCCTGCAGGTTCGGGAAAGCAGCAACAAGAAACGCAATACGGAGCATGTTCTGGAGCTGCGTTTCCTGGAGTCTTATCCGCTAACTACACAGAGAATCGCGAAATCGACTCTCTGGTCATCATTAGGTTTTGGATTGGTGGCACTGTCTTCATCGTTCGTTCTGCCGATGACGACGCTTGCACAGTACACAATGTCGGCAGTATTGCTTACGGCTACGCTAGCGCTCCTGTGCCTGATACTTTTTGTCTATCGGAGCGAAGTGATCTTTCAGTTTTGTACAGCAAGCGGCAAGACGGTCGTATTGTCTCTGAAGGGTTCATTCGGCTGCATTCGTCGCATGCGTGAAATGGCCCGTCAGGTCCAACAGGCAATACTGAGCGCAACGACGGATACTGACGCGGATGATGTCCGGTATTTGCGTGCCGAGATGCAGGCACACTACAAACTCGTCGAGACAGGCGTGATCACACGTGAGGCCTGCTCGAACGGTACCACCCTGATATTGTCCAAATTCGGATAATCAGATCGCAATGCATTTCCAGACATCGCGCAGATGTATGGATCACTTATTCACGAAAGCAAAGGCGCGATCTTGTGAGTCGTTTGCGTGAATCATGACGCGGAACCGTTCTCGACCATCCATGGTCTTCGCGGCACAAGTGCGCCCTGCACGTCTCGCGACTGTCCCCAAAGCGCCCCTCGACCAGGGCCACATCTATAGGTTTCTGATTCAATAGGCACTTATCGGTAAGCGGCTCTCTGTTACTTGCGTTAGCCGAGTATTTGGACACCTTATCCTCCCTTATTGTCGGTAGCCCTTAATATAACAGGAAAACTATGCTATATTTGCACTAGCTGCAACTATAAAGTTACCGCGGAAACACCGAATGAGAGCCGGCACCTACCAAAATCAGCCCACTAGCTACAGAGCCTTCATTCCGGCACCCCTGCCGCCGGACCCACCGATAGCCATGGATGATGAACTTCAGACGTTGCTCTCGGCAGCGGATCGCTCCCTGGGCCGCCTGGATGGTTCGATCCAGACGCTGCCAGATTCAGATTTGTTTGTATTGATGTACGTTCGAAAAGAGGCGGTTCTATCGAGTCAGATCGAGGGAACGCAAAGCTCCCTGAATGATCTTCTTCGCGCCGAGGCGCGGATATTCGATCCTGACCGGCCTGCGGATGTAAGAGAGGTTTCGAATTACGTTGCGGCGTTGAACCATGGTTTGGAGAGACTTGGAGAGATCCCTGTTTCTATTCGTCTCATTCGAGAAATTCACGAGCGCCTGTTAAAAGGAATGCGTGGCGCACACCTTCGACCCGGAGAACTCAGAGAGTCTCAAAACTGGATTGGGCCGGCGGGGGCCACTCTCAGGAATGCTACGTTCATCCCACCGCCGCCACACGAAGTACCAATCGCATTGAGTGACCTGGAGCGTTTTGTCCATTCCAGAGATACGATGCCACCACTTATTCGAATCGGCCTGACGCACGCCCAGTTCGAGACAATCCACCCATTCCTGGATGGCAACGGTCGGGTTGGCCGTTTGCTGATCACATTTCTCCTTTGTCAGCAAGATACTCTGCAATCTCCCGTTCTCTATCTGTCACACTTTCTAAAAGCAAATCGAGCGGAATACTATGAGCGCCTTCAAAACACGCGCGTCGAAGGCTACTGGGAATCGTGGCTCAAGTTCTTCCTCCGCGGTGTAGCCCAGGTATCCCGCGAGGCGACAGAAACGGCACGCGCGATCGTCGATTGTCGGGAGGCAGACAGGGAAAGAATTGTCGATCAGTTAGGGAGGGTAGCGGGTAATGCTCTCAAGGTTCACGAGTTCCTATTCAGATTCCCGCTGATCTCAGTCAATCCAATCGCTGATCTACTCGGCGTCAGCTTCACTTCCGCGAACCGGCTAATCGAGCGCCTTGTTGAAATCGACATTCTCAACGAGGTCACCGGTAATGCCCGAAATCGTGTCTTTCACTACTCACAGTACATCGACCTGTTCTCCGATCAATAAGCGCGCGTTTGAAAGGGCTAAAGCAAGAATAAGATTCTGGATGTAAAGAGCGGCACTTGCGCATCCCGCGCCTTTTCAACAGCTTAGGCCTTTCGGCGCAGCCCTTTTGTTTAGGCCTTCGGTCATATCGTATTGCCAATCTTTCGAAGACAAATACGATGGTCTCTCACAGCCCGAAACAGGAGGGGTCACCATGGGTTTCGCACTTTCCAGCATGACACTGACAAGTTCCGCTTTCGACCATGGCGGGCCGATCCCGACCAAACACACCGGTGACGCCGAAGACGTTTGCCCAGCGTTGTCATGGGCCGATCCGCCTGACGGTACAAAGTCCTTCGCATTGATTTGCCATGACCCTGATGCGCCGCTTGTAAAGCCAGGCACTTATGGCTTCGTGCACTGGGTGCTGTATGGAATACCGGGAACGGTTGCCGAACTCCCGGAAGGTGTAGAGGACTATGTGCACGGCATGAACGATTTCGGTAACGCTGGTTACGGTGGTCCGATGCCACCTGAGGGGCATGGTACTCACCACTATTTTTTCTGGCTGCTCGCGCTCGACTCAGAGCCGGATCTGCCACCAGGACTCACGATGTGGGAGCTGCTGGAGAAGATCGAACCCAGCATTATCGGGATGAATCGTCTCGTAGGTACGTACATACGCTCGTAGTTCGCTCTACTTCTGCCAGGAAACATCGAGTTCTGTCATCGCCGTGCGGGGGAATTGTCCGAAATCGCTCCCGGCGACTTTGTCGCGGCACTTGTGCATCCTGCATATCGCGCGCCAGGATCACTCGAACCCTTTAGACTCGCAGGTGAGCACACTTTAATGACGAAACAGGAGTGGCCATGAGCACCCTGAAACCCAGGCAGACACTCATACAGCGATTGAATATTGAAGATCGGATCGGCAAAGACAAAGTCAGGCGATACGTTATTCAATGCTCGCTGGCGAGCCTTGTCGTACTTACCTTGCTGTTAGTTCTGGACGCTGTGACGCAGACGGTACTTATTGCTGCATTGGGCGCAAGCACGTTCATTGCTTTTGCGGTTCCGAGGTCGCTGCAATCAGGTCCACGCTATCTGATTGGCGGTTATGTTGTCGGCATCTTGATCGGTTGCCTGATGGGCACACTGAATTCGGCGTTGAATTTCTCGGATGCCACACTCACTCACGCCGTCATGATCCTGTTTGGAGCACTCGCCATCGGACTTGCGATGTTGGTGATGGTTGTTACGAGGACAGAACACTCACCCGCAGTGGCGTTGGCGCTTGGTCTTGTTCTTAACGAGTGGAGTTTGCTGACAATTGTCGTGGTGTTCGCCGGTGCGCTGGCCCTTAGCGCCTGTAAACAGTTGGTCCTGCCGGTGTTGCTGGATTTACACTGATCTATTTGGCGCGCCCTTATCTTTCGGTCATCTTTACGAAGACTTAGTTACTCGCAGCACCTTGACGCCACGAACGCTTTCGCGCTTCAAAGACACCAATGCCGCATTCGCGTTCTCCAGTGAATAACACGTTACCTTGGGGCGAATAGGAATTTCAGCCGCAAGCGGCAGAAACTCGGCAATGTCGCGGTGGGTGATATTGGCGACGGACTTGATCTCTCGCTCCATCCACAAGTGCTCGTGATAGGACAAATTTTCCAGTGCCGCCTTGTCGGCGTCTTCTTTCCGTATCGCATTGATGACGAGTCGTCCACCGGCCTTCAGATTGGATAGTGCCATCACGACCGGCGTCCACGCCGGCGTCGTATCGATGATGGCATCGAGCGCTTCGGCAGCACGCTCGTCAGTCGAGGCCACCCAGTCGGCACCGAGTTCACTCGCGAACTCCCGGCTGGCGGCATCGCGAGCGAATACATAAATAGGTGTATCCGGGTAGAGGTGTCGTGACAATTGCAGCACCAAATGTGCTGAACCACCAAAACCAGTCAGGCCCAGGCGGTCGCCGTTGGTGATCCCACTGAGCCGGAGTGCCCGATAACCGATCGCGCCGGCACACAACAGTGGCGCTGCCTCCTCATCACTGAATATTTCGGGAATCGGGTAAGCGTAGTTCTCTCCGATCGTCATATATTCGGCGTAGCCACCGTTCACATCCCGTCCCGTCGCACGAAATGCGGGGCTCAGGTTTTCATCGTCGCCGCCGTCCGAGGAATGTATCCAACCGACGCCGACCCGGTCTCCGGGTTGAAAGCGAGTCACGGATCGGCCGGTGGACTTGACGAGCCCGACGACTTCGTGCCCCGGTATGATTGGCAGCCGTGGCGGTGCGCTGCGACCTTCTATTTCATCGAGTTCGGTATGACATACGCCGCAGGCCGAAATGGCGATCAGGATTTCTCCGTCCCCGGGAGCGGGTGTCGGTACGTCCGCGGCGCGCAACGGCTCATCATCCATCGCGACCGATGTCACTCGCTCCAGCAACATGGCTCTCATGCGCCAATTGTAACAACTGACCGCGATTGAGTGATGATCAGTGCAGTAGCAGCCGGGCGCCTTCTTGGGCCAGTCAGCCCCAAATTGTGCCTTTCATTTGGAACTGTCTGAACGTGGCCGCACGCCGAAAGAGCAGCTAGAATAAGATCAACGCGAGCCCAAAACCCGCATATAGGGTTACACTTATTAAATATGGCGACCCAGGGGGGAGAAGCATGATCCAGTTTGAACTCAACGGCGAAACCGTTACAACCGATAGTTCCGAAGATACGCCCTTGTTGTGGGTTATCCGGGATGAACTAAAACTAAAAGGAACAAAGTACGGTTGTGGCATCGCGATGTGCGGTGCGTGCACAGTCCATCTTGATGGAACGCCAAGACGCTCCTGTGTGACATCCGTGAGTGCCGTGGAGGGCCGGTCGGTAACAACGATTGAAGGCCTGGATACGGAAGCCGGTAATGCATTGCAGGAAGCCTGGGTGTCAGAGCAGGTGCCACAATGTGGCTATTGCCAGTCCGGACAAATCATGACGGCGTCAGCCTTGCTCGCGAACAATCCGAACCCTGGCGATGACGACATCGATACCGCGATGAATGGCAACCTGTGCCGTTGCATGGCATAC
>Ga0255052_10001264_pt1 | contig 19263 bp, 18 predicted proteins | sample JV7_2_21_MG_FD_188632 | JGI IMG/M metagenome (GOLD analysis project Ga0255052, IMG submission 188632) | Seawater microbial communities from Jervis Inlet, British Columbia, Canada - JV7_2_21 | ecosystem: Environmental > Aquatic > Marine > Inlet | place: Canada: British Columbia | collected... | reverse complement strand
TGCTTGCAGAATTCCAGGATGAAACTCGTCACGGGGTCCAGCGCCTTGCCGCGCGTACCGAGTACCTTCCTGCCAAGCAGGTCCAATGCCTGGATGCCGGTGGTGCCTTCGTAAAGCATGGCGATTCTTGCGTCGCGAACGTTTTGTTCCACGCCCCACTCACTGATATAGCCGTGCCCACCGAAACACTGCAGCCCTAAGTTGGCGCTTTCGAAGCCGGTTTCAGTGAGGAACGCCTTGATGATCGGCGTCAGCAGGCTGAGCACTTCGTTGGCATTCCTGCGTGCCTCCGGGTCCTGCGACCGGGTCAGGATGTCGCCCTGGGTGCTGGCGTAGTAGACCAGTGCACGGCCACCTTCGGCAAACGCTTTCTGCGTTAGCAGCATTCGGCGCACGTCCGGATGCACGACGATCGGATCGGCGGGTCCGTCGGGGTTCTTTGGGCCCGACAGGGAACGCATCTGCAAGCGATCCCTGGCGTAGGCCAGCGAGTTCTGGAATGCCAGCTCGGAATGCGCGAGGCCCTGCACACCGGTGCCGAGGCGGGCGAAGTTCATAAAGGTGAACATGTAGTTCAGGCCCTTGTCGATCTCACCGATCAGGTACCCGGTCGCGCCATCGAAATTCAACACGCAGGTCGCATTGCCGTGAATGCCCATCTTGCGCTCCAGGGCGCCGCAGCGGACGTTGTTTCTGTCCGCAATGGAGCCGTCGTCGTTCGGAATGAACTTGGGAACGATGAACAATGAGATGCCCTTGGTGCCCGGCGGCGAGTCCGGCAGGCGTGCCAGCACGATGTGCACGATGTTTTCGGCGAGGTCATGTTCGCCGGAGGAAATGAAGATTTTCGACCCCGTAATGCGATACGTGCCATCGGCAACCGGCTTGGCTTTCGTCTTCAACAACCCCAGGTCGGTTCCGCAATGCGATTCTGTCAGGCACATCGTTCCCGTCCAGCGGCCACTGACCAGAGGCTCCATGAAGATCGCCTTCTGCTCCTCGGTACCGTGTTCCCCGATTGTCTCCATCGCGCCGTGCGACAGTCCCGAATACATGCTCCAGGACCAGTTCGCGGTACCGTTCATCTCTCGAACAGACAGTCCGATTGACATCGGCAGATCCTGGCCGCCGTACCGTCCGGGCTGGTCCAGCGCCGGCCAGCCGCCTTCGATGTACTGCTGGTACGCGTCCTTGAAGCCGGTAGGCGTTATTACTTCACCGTCATCGGTCATCTGGCAGCCTTCCTGATCACCTACGGCATTCAGTGGAGCCACGATTTCCTCGGAGAACTTGCTGGCTTCCTCGAGAATCACGTTGACGAGGTCCAGATTCACGTCCTCGCAACCCGGCAATGAGGCGTAGTGCCGGTCGCAGTCCAGCACGTCTTCCATTACAAACCGCATATCCCGCAAGGGAGCTTTGTAGGTCGTCATAGCGAACTCTTTTCAGCGTACAAGTGTACGCACAACCGTACCATACGTCTGCTAGAATGCAACACCCACGCGGAAAAACGGACTCACACCGGCCATGACAAGAGCGCTCCTGAAGGTCTCAAGACAGCAGCAGAAGGCGGAAACGCGGCAGAAATTGCTCGATGCAGCGGCCGCCGAGCTGGCCTCGGGACGGAGTTTCGATACGCTCAGCCTGCGGGAAGTCGCCAAGCTGGCCGGCATCGCACCGACCTCTTTCTACCGGCACTTCCACGACATGGAAGGGCTCGGCCTGACGCTCATCGAGCGGTGCGGCGAATCAATGCGCAAGCTGATCCACGACGTGTTGCACCAGGCGTCGAATGGCCGGTCGCTGATCAGGGCCTCGGTCGAGACACTCTTCGAATATTTCTACAGCAATCAGGGGATGTCGCGGATGATCCTGCAGGAAAGCATGTCGCGGCAGCCTGCGTTTCGACTAGCCGCCGAGCGGCTTATGCAGACCATGTCCAGTGACCTGGCGGATTACCTGGAAGAGGAGGCGCGCGAACGCGGCGTACCGCTGGGACACGCGCGAATTGCCGCTGATTCGATGGTCGCCATCCTGTTCACGGCAGGAATCGCACTGCTTGACACGCCGGCCGATGAGCGCGACCGGCATGTCGAGACCGCCATTATTCAGTTACGCATGATCATGCGCGGCGCCGAGGCCATGGGCCAGAAATAACGCGGATTCTTGCAGCCCGACAAACCGGCAGGAATCCACCAACGACAGGCCGAAGGCCCATCTGACAATTCGATTTTATTGATAAGTACTCGAAAGATAGAATCATCGAACTCAAGCTTTTTGCAAGGATCAATCCGAGATGACGAAGCTAGCTGCGTTCAACTTTCAGGACTGGATCGAAGAGCATCGACACCTGCTGAAACCGCCGGTCGGAAACCAGCAGATCTGGGAAGACGCTGACATGATGGTTACGGTCGTTGGAGGCCCGAATCAGCGCACCGACTTTCACGACGATCCCGTCGAAGAGTTTTTCTACCAGCTCGAAGGTGACATGGTGCTAAAGGTGTTTGACGACGGCGAGTTTTACGACGTCGTCATTCGTGAAGGCGACGTTTTTTTCCTGCCGAAACATGTCCGACACTCACCGCAGCGACCAATGGTCGGCAGCGTCGGGCTCGTGATCGAGCCCAAGCGTCCCGACGGGCTGAAGGACGCCCTCGAATGGTACTGCTTCGAGTGCGGCAGTCTCGTGCACCGGGTCGAGGTGGTACTGAAGTCGATCGTGCGCGACCTGCCACCGCTGTACGAGTCGTTCTACAACGACGAAGCGGCGCGAACCTGCCCCGATTGCGGTGCGCTGCATCCGGGCAAGGTGCCACCTGAAGGTTGGGTTTCTATACCGCCGCGGGCAGAAGCCTAGGATGCGCTACCAGCCAACACTCGAATTTGCGAAGGTCCAGGACGAGGCAGACCCACTCAACACGTACCGCGACCGATTCCACTTCCCATCGCTTGATACGAGCGAGCTCGTGTATTTCACCGGGCATTCGCTTGGACTGCAGCCAAAGACAGTTCGCGCCGCCGTTGAGCTGGAGCTCGATGAGTGGGCGAAATACGGCGTCGAAGGGCATTTTCATTCGACGAACCCGTGGTACAGCTATCACGAACTCCTGACACCGCCGATGGCCGAGATTGTCGGCGCGAAGGAGTTGGAAGTTGTCTGCATGAATTCGTTGACAACCAATATTCATCTGCTGTTCGTGTCTTTCTACCGCCCGACCAGGCAGCGCTACAAAATCATCAGCGAAGCCAGGATGTTTCCGTCGGATCGCTACTTGCTGGAGACACAGGCGCAGTTTCATGGCTTTGATCCCGACGACGCCATTGTTGAAGTGGCGCCCAGGGACGGCGAGAGATTGATTCGGGAAGAAGATATCCTCGACGCGATTGGTGCGAATGCCGATGAGCTCGCGATGGTTTTCTTCGGCGGCGTCAGTTATTTCACAGGCCAGCTGTTCAACATGCTGCGCCTGACTGACGCGGCACACGCAGTCGGCGCAGTCGCCGGATTCGACCTGGCTCACGCCGCGGGCAACGTGCCATTGTCACTGCATGAGTGGGACGTCGACTTTGCCGCGTGGTGTTCCTACAAATACCTGAACTCGAGCCCCGGCAACGTTGGGGGGATTTTCGTACACGAACGTCATGGTCGGAGTTCTGAGCTGCCACGATTTGGCGGTTGGTGGGGACACGATAAGACGACGCGGTTCCAGATGAAGAGCGGCTTCCAGCCGATGGAAGGCGCTGAAGGCTGGCAGCTGAGTAATGTGCCGATTCTTGGCATGTCCGCGATGAAGGCGTCGCTGGACGTATTTGCCGAGGCGGGTATGCCCGCTTTGCGCGAGAAGAGCGAGAAGCTGACGGGCTACCTCGAGTACACAATAGATCTGCTGGCGGCAGAGTTTCCCGACGCGAAGATCAGTGTCATTACGCCGCGGGACCCCGCCCAGCGTGGCTGCCAGATCTCGATCGACGTTGCCGGTCGCGAGCGCAAGCTGTTCGACGACATGATCGCGGCTGGCGTCATCGCCGATTTTCGGGAGCCCTGCATTATTCGCATGGCGCCGGTGCCACTCTACAACTCTTTCGAGGAAGTGTTCACCTTCGGCAACGTGATGCGCGAGCTACTGGCCCAGGGAGAAGGGTAAGTGACACAAAGTACATTCACGGTTGTCGGAGGTGGTCCAGTTGGAGCCTTGCTCGCAATCTCACTGGCGAGACACGGCTACAAGGTTGGGCTCTACGAAGGTCGACCGGACTCGCGCAAGACCAGTATCTACCAGGGCAAGTCAATCAATATTGCATTGTCCGATCGCGGGTGGACGTCGCTTGAGAAGATTGGTATCAGTGCCGACGCCAAGAAACAGTCTATTCCGATGTATCACCGTGCCATCCACGGCATCGGTGGCAACCTTAGCTCGCTCCCTTACGGCAAGAAAGATGACGCGATCTGGTCGGTTTCCAGGGGCGGAATCAACGAGCAACTTCTGGACATCGCTGACGATGAGCCAAACATCACGACACATTTCGAGCATCGCCTTGTTGATGTCGACTTCGCATCTGCGACAGCGACGTTCAAAGTAAAGAATGACAAGGAACTGGTCATTGAGGCCGACTACCTGTTTGGCGCTGACGGCGCGTATTCGAAAGTACGTCGGCTTGCGCACAGCCTGCCGAGATTCAGCTACAGCCAAACCTACATGCCGCAGTGCTATATCGAGCTGAACATCCCGGCGAATCCTGATGGATCGCACAAGCTCGAGAAGAATGCGTTACACATCTGGCCGCGCAAGGACTTTATGCTAATCGCGCTGCCGAACCCTGATGGGACGTTTACGTGCACGCTCTTTCTGAACTACTCGGGCGATCCGTCGTTTGAGTCGTTGCGGGGGCGCTCGGAAGTTGAGGCATTTTTTGAATCGAACTTCGCCGATGCGATGGAGTATCTGGAAGACCCGCTTAACGTCTTCATGGAAAAGACGGCCGCACCTCTTTTTCTCGTGCAGGTATTCCCGTGGTCGTTCAACCGGAGGGTAGGGCTCATCGGCGATGCCGCGCATGCAATTGTGCCGTTCTTCGGACAGGGAATGAACTGCGGTTTCGAAGACTGCGCCGAACTTGACGTGCTGATCACCCAACACGATCATGATTGGGACCAGATATTTCCGGCCTACGAGAATGCAAGGAAGCCTAACGGCGATGCCATTGCAGAGCTGTCCAAGCGGAACTTCGATGAGATGAGCGATCTGTCGGGCGACAGGAACTTCCAATTGCGCAAAATGATTGAAGCAAAATTCAGCATGCGTTTTCCGGAATTGTGGACGCCGCTCTATTCGATGGTGACATTCTCACCCGATGTCCCCTATTCGGAGGCGCTGCGAATAGGCGATGAGCAGAACAAAGTGATGGAGAGAATTATGGCGCTGCCGAGAATTGAGGATGACTGGGACAAGCAACACGTCATGAACCAACTCTTCGACCTGGCTTCAGAGACATTTGGGGGCGGAAAGTCGTCAAGCTAGAAACTCGGCAACCGAACGCTACAAAACAATCGACAGACTGTGAGAGACATTCTTGGTGATCATGTAATTGTGCAGGCCTTCCGTACCACCTTCGCGGCCATAGCCGCTGGATTTAACGCCACCGAACGGCGTCTCCGGCAGAGATGCCTCCAACGTGTTAATCGATAAGTTGCCGGCTTCGACGCCCTCAACTATACGGTCTACATAGTCGGCCCGGTTGGTGAAGCCGTACGAGGCCAAACCGTAGGGCACAGAGTTTGCCTTTTCGATGGCCTCATCCAGGGAGGCAACGGGGTTTATGATCGCCAACGGCCCAAAGGGCTCTTCCTGCATTACGCGAGCGCTGTCGGGCACATTGGCCAGCACAGTCGGCTGAAAGAAATAGCCTTTGTTACCCAGTCTACTGCCGCCGGTCTTGAGCTCCGCGCCTTGTTCCCGCGCATCTTCGACCAGGTCCGTGAGTGCTCCGATCCTGCGGTCATTGGCGAGTGGCCCCATCTCAACACCCGGATCAACACCGTTGCCTACGATAGTTTCGGCAGCGCGGCGTACGAAGGTCTCTACGTATGCGTCAAATATGCTCTCGTGCACAAAGAAGCGGGTAGGCGACGTGCAGACCTGACCCGCGTTGCGCATCTTTCGAACAGCGCCTGTAATGGCGGCCGCTTCGACGTCTGTGTCTTCGCAGACAATGACCGGCGCGTGGCCGCCCAATTCCATCAAGACCGGGGTCATGTGTTTTGCCGCCAACGTGGTTAGATGTCTGCCAACCGCGGTGGAGCCAGTGAACGCTACTAAACGCACCTGATCCTGCTTGATCAAATGATCGGAGATGTCTGCCGGCGTACCAAACACCAGGTTCAGCACCCCGGGTGGGAGGCCGGCATCATGCAACGCCCTTGCAATGTGCAGCGCTCCGGCAGGCGTTTCTTCGGCCGCTTTGAGAATGATTGAACAACCTGCGGCGATAGCCCCCGCAACCTTGCGGCAAGGTTGGCTCATCGGAAAATTCCAAGGGGAAAAACCGGCTACGATGCCGATCGGCTGGTGATGCACGATATATCTAACGCCCGGTGCGCTGGGTATGACACGCCCGTACGTGCGAGTGGCTTCACCCGCGTCCCATTCAAAAAACTCACAGCCCCGGATTACCTCGAGCCGAGCCTGGTCGAGCGGCTTGCCATGTTCCGCCGTTATAGCGGCGGCGATTTCCCCTTGCCGTTCGCGCATGATCGCCGCGGCTTTATACAGGATATTGGCCCTGCCACTCGGAGGTACCTTCCTCCAGGCGTCAAATCCCATGGCGGCCGATTCGACCGCGTCGTCCAAATCGCTCTTCTCCGCGTGGGGCAGGCGCCCAATCTCCTCTTCCGTCGCCGGATTCAGGACAGGAAGGTCGCTGGCGGTTTTACGCCATTCACCGTTGATAAAGAGATGCAGGTCTGGATAGGTACTCATCATTGATGCCTCAAAAAACGATACTCTGTGATTCTTGCTCCAGCTTACTTACGACGCTCATTGCGGCAAGAGCAGAGCTACGAGGGTTGTCTGGCAGGGAATGCCCTCGGATTTCAAAGGAAAAGCTGCCGAAATCGCCGGTCGCGCGAATCTCATGAATATTCTCGGAGATCTCCGGATCGGCGATTAGTTTGACTTGAGTGTCATCAAATCCGATCCCGGCGAGCGCGACCGCCGCGGCGACATTCGCATTCTTGGGATACTCGGTGGCGGCGTTCCGAGCCGAGCCATCAAAATGCGTTTCCGCGCCAGCGGTGAGATTGTCCAGATCCAGCCGTGTTTCCGCAGGTGATCCTTTCCAGCTTCGGGGCGGCTTTCGACCAATGTAGCTGACGCTTTGCAGTCTGCCAACACGGGCTGCTCGCAGACAATCGAGCGCTCCAATCGCACCGCTGACCAGATGAAGCCTCGTGTGGCCTTTGCTCGCGGCTCGTTCCAAAGTGTCGAAGAGATCCTGGTCCGCCAGCGCGCCGAGCGAAACCGTTGTCAGATCGGTACCGCTGCGCAGAATATCGGGTCCATGGGATCGTAGCGCCATGTGGCCTGCACAATCGATCATATGATCGATGTCGTCCGGCAGGTCCGCGACAGCGTCTACGTAAAGAGTGCCGTGAGGCTCCTCTGCACGGCCTTGAATAAATTCCGTTGGCAGAAGGAACGCCCGAATGATGTGGCCACGTTCGAGAGCCCGGTCACGTACGTAGCTGCCAATGGCTCCCTCGCCAATAATCCCCAGTCTCATACTATCCTCCATGTTTGTATTATTATTATCGCAAGAGCAAAAGGACGAGATATAGAAAATCGCCATTAACTATTCAAAGTTAGAAGCAAAAGACTACGCCCGCGAGAATATGCGAGGAATTTGGGCGGCCGCATTGAACCCGTTTTGCGAAGATCTTTCGCTCAATGAAGCCGGCCTGCGCGCGAACATCCGTCACTGGATTGACGATCTCGATATCCGGGGGCTATTCATCGCCGGAAAGCAGGGCGAGTTTTTCTCGATGAGCCTTGACGAGCGGAAACGCAATTTCGAGATTGCTGTCGAAGAGTGTGATGGCGAGACCGGCGTTATCGTTTCGGTGTCGGATCAGAATTTCGACACGGTTCTTGATCTCGCCCTCCATGCACAGAATTGCGGGGCTGACTACATTGTGGTCCATGCTCCGGTTTTGAGCTTCATACATGACCGCGGCGAGGTCCTGTACGAGTATTACAAGGCACTCTGCGATCGTCTTGATATTGGCATTGCCATGTGGAGCCATCCGGATTCCGGCTATCTGATGCAGCCGGAAGAATGCGCACGTATTGCCGAGCTGCCCAATATCGTTGCTATCAAATACTCGGTTCCTCGTGAGATGTATGTGCACTTAAGTCACATGGTCGGCGACAAGATCCAGGTATCCACCTCGGCGGAGGACGACTGGCTAGACAATATTGAAGAACTCGGCTGGCAACTCTATCTTTGTTCTTCGCCGCCGTACCATTTACAGACCAGGAACGACAAGCGCATGGACGAGTACACGCGTCTTGCCTTTGCAGGAAAGTTTGAAGAAGCTCGGCGCGTGCGCGACAGTCTCAATTCCGTGCGCGACGCGATGGCGCGGACAAGACCGGCGGATAAGCCGCAAGCCTTCGGCAAATACTGGCAAGAATTGCTTGGGCAGGTCGGAGGACGTGTGCGACCGCCAATGCTGGAGCTGACAGAAACAGAAAAGACGGCGATCCGGGAAGCCTTTGAGACATGTGGTTTGGTTGTGTGAGTCCGAAGAACGTCCGAGTTAAGCGCCTTCCTTGCGCATAATTGGCCGCGCCAGGCCAACGGTGAGTTTTTCACCCAACACTTCGCGGCGGAATCGGAATAGTTCGGCCGGTCGACCACGGCCAACGGCTGCGGTCCTGCCAATCGGTTCAACCAGATCGGCATTGGTCACCAGGCGCCTGAAGTTTTGCTTGTGTAGTTTGGCACCGCTGAGTGCTTCCGTAACGCGTTGCAGTTGTAGCAACGTGAATTCGCCCGGCAATAATTCGAAAATGACAGGGCGGTACGCCAACTTGCCCCGCAGCCGCCCGAGGGCAGTGGCCAGGACACGGCGATGGTCCAACGCCATTGGCGTTCCCAAGTCACTAACCACTTCTTTCTTTGCGTCGGTACCCGAACGGCCGGATTGTGCCAGTGCATCTCTCTGCGCTTCAGAGACAAGGCCGACTTCGTAGAGCAACTCGAAGCGCTCAAGCGACAATACAGCGTCCATCTCGGCAGAATGTCGGTCGCCAAATGTGACGTTTCGTCTTTCCTGCCGATCTTTGCGCCGTTGTGGGTTGCTCGCCCATTTCACCCAACGCTGTAATGCGGGCGCGATAGTTTCCTCGATTACATCAGGTCGACCGTCACGCCAGTCCTCCCAGGGTAGAAACCGGTACCAGTCGGCCCAGCGGACATTCTCACCGTCGATCTGATCCTCATGAGTCAACGCAATGTATGCGACGGATACGACTCGCGGACCTCCGTCGATCTCGGCAGGATCGCGGTGCCGATTGCCGAAGGTATAAAGTTGCTCGACATAGAAGAGGTCAAGGCCAGTCTGAGTCTCGATCAGATGCCTCAGTCCATCCTCGAGACTGGCATGATCCGAGGGCTTGAACGGGCCGTTTGGCAGCACGCACTGATCACCGTGATCGACCACGAGGACCCGCGGCACCTCATCAGTCACAGCGACGATGACCCCGAGCAGGTTGATCACGGCTTCGGGCTGTTTTTGGATCATTTTGTTGTCTTTACCGCACGTTTCAAGAGCATTCAGCTTGACACACTATATGCTCTCTGTGAGTATAAGCAATATACTCGAAATGAGCATATAAGTGAACCGCTTCGTCTCACTGATCGAGACCTTCTCAATATAGGTTTGTTATGGCTACCAATCCCAACTTTGTCGAGGACCTGACCAGAGATTTGGTAACGGTCGCTCCCCTGTATGAGCGCGTCAAAACCGTCATCCCGGACATCGAATGGCCCTTTCACGCCCCGTACGTGGCGGCGATAAACGACCTCAAGAAAGAACGCAACGCGGTCATTCTTGCTCACAATTACCAGACGCCGGAGATTTTTCATTGCGTCGCGGACATCACCGGCGATTCGCTGGCTCTCGCTCGAAAGGCCGTCGACACCGATGCTGATGTCATTGTGCTGGCCGGAGTGCATTTCATGGCCGAGACCGCAAAGCTCCTTAATCCCGACAAGACAGTGCTCATTCCAGACGTGCGGGCAGGTTGCTCGCTCGCCGAGTCCATTACGGCCGAAGACGTGCGTACGCTGCGCCGAAAGTACCCGGGCGTTCCGGTAGTGACCTACGTGAACACCTCGGCGGAGGTCAAAGCCGAATCCGATATCTGTTGTACCTCGGGTAATGCGGTCGAAGTGGTTGAGTCTCTGGGAACAAATCAGGTGATCTTCATTCCGGACGAGTACCTGGCCGCGTACGTCGCGGAGCAGACCGATGTCGAGATCATTCCGTGGCAAGGGCACTGTGAGGTGCACGAGCGATTTACGGTGAACGAGCTCGAGAACTTCCGCAGCAGTTACGACGAACTGACTATTATCGCGCATCCGGAATGTCCCCCGGACGTACTCGGTGCCGCCGACTTTGTCGGTTCGACGGCGCAAATGCAGGATTACGTGACGACTAAGAGACCGTCCAGGGTGCTCATGGTGACGGAGTGCTCGATGAGTGACAACGTTGCGGCCGACATCCACGACGTCGAGTTCATTCGTCCGTGCAACCTATGCCCGCACATGAAACGAATTACGCTCGCCAACATCCAGCAATCTCTCGAGACATTCGAACCTGCAGTAGAGATCAATCCTCTGGTTGCCGAAAGGGCGCGTGTGGCAGTTGAGCGAATGCTGGCGGTCGGAAAATAGACACAACGATACGGCGCATCGGAGGGATGCCACCACCGTCGTAGTTTGTCAGGGAGCCGCCTTTAACAACCTCGAATCGAATTCGAAATGCGAGCCATCGTTCGCTTCGAGATTGATTTCCCAGGTTTCTTCATCCGGTATCTCGGTTCGTTCATGGCCGGGCAGCTCCCGCTCGTCATCGACCTGCAAACCCCAGACCCGCACGTTGCGTATACCGGTAACCCGAATTCGCTCGCTATTGAATCGTGCGCGCAGCTTGGAATCGACCTCATCGCTTGCCCAGACCGCGTAGCCGCAGGCGGCGATCATGGCAACATGCCGCGGCATTTTCGCGTCGGTACCTTGCTTATTCATCGCTCACACCCCTCCTGAGTGTAGGCTAGCTACTCGGCGAGTCGCAGAGTATCCGTAATTGTGCCGACCAGGCCGCCGTTATTGAGTAGACAGGGCGGAAAAATCTCTTATTCTGTGGTCTTTACGAGCAAGCTGATCAGAGTGGGCAAGCATGGGCGGTGATATCCAGGGCAAAGGCATCAGCACGAAAGCGATTCACGCGGGGGAAGACGGGCGCTCGAACACAGGTGCGTCCGCACCGGATCTGGTCATGTCGAGTTCGTTCCAGATCGACGAGGAAGTCAGCTTCTCGGCCAACAACCTGGACGCAGACTCACCGTATATCTACACACGATGGTCCAACCCGACGATCGCGCAGCTCGAAGAAAAACTCGCGGTTCTGGAGCAGGCGGAAGCTTGCATCACTTTGGCATCCGGCATGGCGGCGACGAGCGCAGTATTGCTGCAGTTCTTAAGCCACGGCGATCATCTGATCATCAGCAGCACTAACTACCCGGGAACCGCCGAATTTGCGCGTCAAACGCTGCCTCGTTTTGGTATTAGCGTCACCCCCGTTGATACGCGAGAACCTGAAAATATTCGCAGCGCGTTGCGCAGCGAAACGAAGATGATCTGGCTGGAAACGCCGTCCAATCCACTGCTTCGTCTCGCCGATATTTCGGCTGCGTCCAACATTGCGAAGCAGCAGGGCGCTCTTTTGGCCATCGACTCCACCTTTGCTACGCCAATCGCGACCCAGCCACTACAATTCGGGGCTGATCTGGTTGTGCATTCGTTGACGAAGTACATCGGTGGGCATGGCGATGCAATGGGAGGCTCGATTTGCGGTTCTCAGGAATTGATCTCGGAGCTGCGGGGTGAAGCACTAACGCACTATGGCGGCGTGATTAGTCCCTTTAACGCCTGGCTAATCATGCGAGGCATGGCGACGCTGCCGATGCGCATGCGCGCTCACGAAGAAAACGCGATTGCGGTCGTCGAATACCTGCTGAACCACCCGCGCGTAGAAACCGTGATTTATCCCGGGCTGAAATCGCACCCACAGCACGAACTCGCGAAACAGCAGATGGACAATTTCTCGGGAATGGTTGCATTTCGTGTTGCCGACGGAAAGCGCGTCGCTGAGCGCATGATGTCTGATCTCGAAGTGATTCATTACGCCGTTTCACTCGGACATCACCGCAGCCTGATATATCTTATGCAAACCGACGACTTGGTCAGTTCTTCGTACCGCCTGGAAGGCAAGGAACTGGTAGATTATCGCGCGACAGCCGGCGATGGGTTGTTTCGTTTTTCCGTCGGTCTCGAGGACGCCAAAGATCTTTGCGAGGATCTTGGACGCGTTCTGTAAAAGAGTCCGCAAGAACATCCGGTTCTGCGACGGTCGCTATTGCCGATTCTGTCGTCGAATCGTGGCAGTGCGAGCTAAAGGACGATGCCACGGTTGAGGATGTGCAGGCGGTAAACAGCAAATGGCTTAAATGGGTCAACGACCACACGAAAGGCGGCGAAATAACGAGTTCGCTCGGCCAAGCGGTCGTTGGCAATCAGACCCGGTTCCTTTTTGTTGACAGCTATCCGGATATGGCAACCTGGGCCGCCACCAAGGAAGCGCTGGATGGCGATGCCGGCAATGAGATTGACGGCATGTTTGCCGACGTAATGGAGTGCAAGGAAAATCGTCTGTGGCGCATGGAAGCTACCAAGTAAGAAAGGTCGAAAGAGAGCCCCGTCAGAACGGCGGGGCTTTCGATAAGGAATAGATACCAATTACTGGAAGATGGTCGGATATGTGCAATGCCTTATCCTGCACAATGTATGCATCTTCCAACGACCACTGGTCACTGTAGAACAAATAGTCGATGGTTCGATCCGGACCATCGACGGTCGGATCGTTAGGAAAGTGCGTGTACCAGGCTTCCGGTTTGGCCGACGTCAGATGATTCAAAGCCGGGATGCCACGATACTTTTCGTACAGTGGTTCTATCTGTGGCTGCTCGTCATAATTACCGGTACCCGCCGCAAGGATTTTCCGCCGTTGCCGATTATTGTCTGGCGGCAGCAGATTGAGATCGCCACCCAAAACCCACGGGATATCGCGGCTATCCAGCGACTGCAGTAGCTCTTCTGTTTTTGCGACTTGCCGGTCCATGATGTCGGTACCGGCGCCCCAGGCATCAAAATGCGTATTAATTAACGCCACCGCATCTCGCTGGTCCGTAGCAATATGCGACTCAAGCAGGGCGCGCTGAAAGTCGAATGGAGTTACGAGAAAATTATTCGGCTTCCTGGGCAACTGATGGCGCACGGATTTGGTGATGCGGTACTTGGACAACGTCAGCAGTCTCATGTCGACCGGCCCCAGCACGTCCGGATGAAAGACGAACTCCGCCAGCCAATAAGGTGCCCCGGACCTACAAGCAAACAGATTATCCGGGAGCCTCTTTAAGAGTTCACTCGTGTGGTCGATGTAATGTGTCCGACTGTCATCGCCGCCATTAATCTCTTGCAGCATGACCACGTCAGGATCTTGTTCCTGTATCAACTCTGCGACCTCGTCCAGAGTCCAGAAAACGTGTTCCTCGGAGGGGTAGCTGGCGATAGTCTTGCCAGCTTCTGCCACGGCGGCGACGCGGTCCGGATCATCGATATCGATGTCGTAGAAAAAGACGTAGTTCTTGCTGGCCATGTATTGAACGTTGTAACTCATGACCTTTAGACGCGAATATGCCGCCAAAGCGGGTGCATCTGGCGCGCAGTCAACGCTGGCCACCTCCGTGTCGCCAGGTAAATAGGAGCGCGCCCACAGCACGCCTATCGCCGTTGCGCAGACGAAGAATAATGCGATGAGCAGTTTGGCAATTGAAGATAAGACTGGGGCGCCCCTTGAATGCGGCCGTATGGTAGCCCATTTGCCGGTAGGCGGCGAAACTTCTGCGGTGTCCAGCGGGAACTCTAACCCTTGAAATTGGCTCAAGAAGACCAAGAGTTAAGTCTGGTTTGTGCTCGGAGAGTCGACAATGTTCAAGCGCGTAGCGCTGTTTCTCGCAACCAACCTCGCCGTCATCCTGGTGTTGAGTATCGTGCTGCGCCTGCTCGGCGTGGATTCCATCCTCGACGAGCGCGGTACCGGCATCAACTACCAGTCCCTGCTGGTGCTGTCTCTGGTCATTGGATTCGGTGGCTCGTTCATCTCGCTTGCCATGTCAAAGTGGATGGCCAAGCGTTCGACGGGTGCGCGTGTGATTACGCAACCGGGCAACGCGGCAGAATCCTGGCTGGTCAATACGGTTGAACGCCAGGCGCGCCAGGCAGGAATCGAGACGCCCGAGGTCGCGATATACGACTCACCGGATATGAACGCGTTCGCCACAGGCGCGCGACGCAACTCGGCCCTGGTCGCCGTCAGCACCGGTCTGCTGCAGGGCATGCCCAAAGATGAAGTTGAAGCCGTGCTCGCGCATGAAATCTCGCACGTTGCCAATGGCGACATGGTCACGCTGACCTTGATCCAGGGCGTCGTTAACACGTTCGTCATCTTCCTCTCACGTGTCGTCGGCCACTTCGTCGATCGCGTACTTCTCAGAAACGAAAGCGGCCACGGCCTCGGCTATTTTGGCGCTGTCATCGCGGCGCAGCTCGTGCTCGGCGTGCTCGCAAGCATGATCGTGATGCGGGTGTCGCGGCTACGTGAGTTTCGCGCGGATGCCGGTTCTGCAGAACTCAACGGACGCGAGCCAATGATCAACGCCTTGGCGCGACTCGAGCGCGGCAGGCCGGGTAAATTGCCCGAGGCCCTACAGGCATTCGGCATTTCGGGCGGCGGCAAACGCTCGATGAAGCGCCTGTTTATGAGTCATCCGCCAATACCGGAACGAATAGAGGCGCTGCGCCAAAACTGACGCGCGCGTCGCCGCACCAGTTCACTTTTTCAGTGCCGGATCAACGGACGACGTAGTCGGATAGCTCTTCCTCGAATTCTTCATAGAGTGCGAAATTGTGCGCGACTGTGTCGTTGATGTCTTTCTGAATCCAGGCCGTTCGCAGAGATTCACGCACCCATTGGTGCTCGGCCCAGTTGCCGCCTGCTGATTTCACGACTTCGATTTCCGACGTCTGCAGGCCGGCTGCCTCGGTCATGCCGCTCATCATGCTGCCCAGATCTTTAAATGACACTTGTTCGTCGTTCTCCGCCTTTTCTGCGAGCTCTTGTAATCGAGCCGATTTTTGCTGCTGCAACTCTTCGGTTCGCTGCATAACACGGATGAATTCACGTACCTGCGATTTGTTCAGGCGACCATCCGACGGCGGATCAAACCGGTCCTCTTCTGCGGCAGCCAGCAATTCCGCCTGGCGTGCGAAGCCACTGTACATACCGGCGCCACCGGCACCGGGGGATGAATCTGAGTGCGGTCGGTCAGAGACACTTTCGAAAGACGGTCCGCTCATTGATGGGTATAAATACCGACCTACCGTCACCGATAGAATAAACATGGCTGCGACGGTTGCGACCAGAGAAAGAATGTAATGACCAACCCGTTTCCCATCGGGAACCTCGAGGTAGATTGGGATAACTTTCCAGAGAAGTACCAATCCGTAAATGAACAGGCCCAGCGCCAGCAATCCGCCTATCCACGGCAGCCAGGTAACGGCTTGGCCGATGTAGCCAGGTATGAATGCAAACGTTGTCGCGGCCAGCCCCAGCCCGAAGTGGTTCTTGCCACCAAACGCGCCAGCCAAGGCACTGAAAATAAACGCGACGACCGCGGCAGCGACGGCCGAGGTAATCATCGTCAGGATTGTGGATACAATCGTCGGGCGAAAACGCCCGAACATCGAGTAATCGCTACCGAGAAAGCCGAAAATGTACGCGGCTACCGCCGCGATGATAATCAAAGGGACGGTGAGCAAGACCGCGGTTTTCTGCCAGTTTTCGGCCTCTGGCAGGTAGTTTCGCCACGTTTGCTCAGCGTCAAATATGCCACCGCTTATGAGTTTCAGTGTCTTTTGTAAGTCGATCATGGCTAGCCTCGCTCTGTTCCTATTATTGGTCACGCCTCCACGAATACTAATTTTAGCAGGAAATCAGGGCGGGCCTGTTATTGTGAGGTTCAGATCGGCGATGCGCTGCGCGATTAAATGTTCTTTCGGACTAGCCTGAGAGCGCTTTCCTGGCTGGTAGTTCTGATTGCCGACGTTGCCTTTCAGCTTGCCGAGTTTGATGTAGCCGCCGTCCGTGACGTGGCGTGCTTCAGTTGGCGACGGATGTTTTGCCACGTAAACCACGAGGGCCGGTCCGTTGGTCGCGCGATCTATGAAAAGCGGCGACACAAAAAACCAAACCGCAACAAGCAACAGCACGCCCAGCACGACAATTACATTACGATTCACTAGAGCTCCCTTAGCGCCTGCGCAATGGGTAGTCTTGCGGCGCGAATAGCCGGAAAAAGGCCGCCGAACGCGCCAATGATCAATGCCGCGTACAGGCCGTCGACAAGCAGATCAGGCGTCACCGCAAAATCGAAAACGACCTGACTGAAGCTCGCGCCATTCAGGGTAGATACCTGAAAACCGTTGAACACGAGAAACGCGACGCCGCCACCCAACAGGCCACCGACGAAAGCGAGTAAAGTCGATTCAACCATTGTCGAGATCAGGATCGACAATGGCCCGAAACCCAGTGCGCGCAGCGTTGCAATTTCCTTGCCGCGAACCGAGACCGATGAGTACATGGAATTCAGCGCCCCGAAGACTGCACCGATGGCCATCAAGACTGTCAGCGGATAACCGATAAGCTTTATGAACTTGCTCAAGGGTTCGGCCTGTCCCGAGTAATAGTCCTTCTCGGTCATTACGTCCGGGTCGATTCTCGGGTCCGCTTCCAGCGCGGCCTGGAACTCGGCCAGGCTATCCTGGCTCTGCAGTTTCACGCGCACCGACTGAAACGAATTGCCACGCCGATACGAGTTCTGCAGGACGCGAACATCCGTCCAAAGCTCCGATTCGGAGACACTGCCACCTGCCTCGAAAGTGCCGACGACAGCCCATTCGGTCTGGCCGAACCTGATAGTCGTTCCCGTGTCGAGCCCCATGAACTCCTGTTGTGCCGCACGGCCAACGATGATCTCGTTCTTGCCGGCTTCGAACATGCGACCGTCGGATATGGTCACGTCCTTGCGTACATCGAAAGCACCCGGCTGAATTCCGCGGAAGGGCACATTTGCGTCGGCGTTGGTGGATTTCTTCTTGACGTCGACGACCACATACAACTCTGCAGACATCACAGCAGCATCACCGTCTTTTAGAACGCCTGGCGCATCGGCGACAATTAACGTTTGTTCATTGGACAGTCCGCTGGTGAGTTCTGACGTTGAACCGCTGCGCATGATAATGGCCGTATCGTCGGAGCCGGCCGAGATCATCGTCCTCTCGAAGCCCTTGGCCATCGATAGAACCGCGGCGAACACCAGCACAACGGCCGCGACGCCGATAACCGCGACAACGGAAGAGCCGATGCGCTGAGGCAGGTTGCGGAGATTCAGCCACGTGACTGCGAATGTTTGTTGTAGTCCGCGCATCGCTTTCTCCTAGGCGCGTGCGAGCGCGTCGATGATGGACAGGCGCATGGCTTTGAGAGCAGGGAATATACCGGCCATTATTCCAGCGCCGACCATCATCGCGACACCCAAGGCAATCGCTCCTGGTGACAGAAATACGCCAGGCAGAAAGGCACCCATTTGTTGCGCGATACCCTGGACCAGGACCCAACCCAGGCCGAGGCCGAGCAAACCACCCATCAGCATGATCAGGATCGATTCCGACAGCACGATGCCGAGCACCGAGTGATCTGTGAAGCCCAGCGTTTTTAACACCGCGAGCTCGGAGATCCGCTCGCGCACGGACTGCGACATCGTGTTACCCGACACGAGCAGCAAAGTGAAAAATACGGCGCCGAGCACCAGTGTAACGATCAGCGCGATGTTGCCAAACTGTTTGGCAAACGACTGTGCGAACGCCGCCTCGGTGCTGGTCTCTGTCTCATTGGGCGAATTCGCAAACTGCTGATCTATAGCATTGGCCACTTGTATCGGGTTCGCTCCGCTCTCGACTCTCAGGATGTACCAGCCGACCGTACCTTTGGCGAAGGCCCTTGCTTCCTCGAAGTAATCGTACTGAAACAGCAGCAGTGCCGTGCTGCCGCGCGGATCATCCGTGGAAAAAATACCTTCCAAAACGAACTCCCATGTTCGCCCGCCATCGGCTTTCGTCCAGATCGTCGCCTGTAGAGGAATGCGGTCGCCGATCTTCCAGCCGTAAGTGGTCGCGAGTTCCTGGCCGACGACGGCGCCGATTCGATTGCGCTTGAACGCTTCGAGTTGTTCCGCGGCCATATCAAACTCAGGGTACATATCGAAATAGGACTGTGGATCCACAGGAAACTGCGGGAACTGGTTGCGTGGGTCCTGGTAATATCCGCCGAACCAGCTCGCATGTGTAACCGAGGCCACACCGTCGGTGGAAGCAACGCGATTCATATAGCTCATCGGCAGCATATTGATCAGTGAAATCTTGTCGATGATGACCAGCCGGTCGGCATCGGCAACGTCGACGCCGCCGCGAAACGCAAAGCCGATAGCGGATAGCAGCGCAAATAGCAAAAAAGCGACGAATACCGACAGGATCGTCAGCGACGTCCGAATTTTCTTGCGCCACGCGTTTTTCCAGATCAGGCGAAAGTATTTCACGCCGCCTGCCTCGCCTCGAGCGTGCCTTTGTCGCAGTGCAGAGTTCGGTTCGCGTACTCAGCTGCTTGCGAATCGTGGGTAACCATAACGATCGTCTTTCCATGTTCCCTGTTGAGAACCTGCAATAGCCGCAGAATCTCGTCAGCCGTATCACGGTCAAGATCACCTGTGGGTTCGTCGCAGAGCAGCAGCGTTGGGTCCGATACGA
>Ga0255052_10001261_pt1 | contig 19269 bp, 14 predicted proteins | sample JV7_2_21_MG_FD_188632 | JGI IMG/M metagenome (GOLD analysis project Ga0255052, IMG submission 188632) | Seawater microbial communities from Jervis Inlet, British Columbia, Canada - JV7_2_21 | ecosystem: Environmental > Aquatic > Marine > Inlet | place: Canada: British Columbia | collected... | reverse complement strand
TGGCTCCGGCAGGTACATGGCGCGGAAGTCCTTGTCGCGCCTTATTCACAGTCAGCCGCAGGCGCGGATGGGATTGTCAGCCACGATGCGGGCGTCGTGTGTGCAATTCTCAGTGCCGACTGCTTACCCGTTCTTTTCGCAACCAGCGACGGAACCAGCATAGCCGCCGCACATGCCGGATGGCGGGGTTTATGTGCAGGTGTCCTGGAAAAGACGGTTGGAGCCATGAGTGTAGCGCCGGAGCGGATTGTCGCGTGGCTCGGTCCGGCAATTTCGCAGTCCGCCTTCGAAGTCGGCACGGAGGTACGCGAGCAGTTCCTGGCGCATGCAAAGACTGCAGAACCCTGCTTCACGGCAAACGACAGGGGCCGCTGGCAGGCCGACCTGTACGGCCTGGCAAGACTGCGCCTTGGGGAGGCCGGCATCAGGCATATATTCGGGGGAGCGCTCTGTACACATTCGGATCAGAAGCGATTCTTCTCCTATCGGCGAGACGGTGAATGCGGCCGTATGGCGAGCATCATATTTCTCAAGGAAGGGGGGTGATTCCTCGCTTGAATTGCAGCTAATTGGCTCAATTTATTGCAAAGTTTCTCCCCCGGAGCAGGATTTCCCATGCGATTGGACAAGTTAACGAGCAAGTTTCAGATGGCACTCGGCGAGGCGCAGTCGCTCGCCGTCGGCATGGATCACCAATTCATCGAACCGGCGCATGTCATGGCCGCGTTGCTGGACCAGCAGGGCGGGTCGGTCAGGGGCCTTCTGACCAAAGCAGGCGTAAACATCAATTTGCTGCGTTCGCAGCTCGGCGACGCGCTGGACAGGCTCCCCCGTGTCGAGGGTGCAGGCGGCGAGATTCATATTGGCAATGATCTCAACAAACTGCTGAATCTGACCGATAAACTCGCTCAGAAACGAGATGACCAGTACATCTCGAGCGAGTTGTTCGTGCTCGCGGCTTTGGACGACAAGTCGCCACTTCTGAAGATTCTTGAGCAGGCAGGCGCCGTCCGCGGCGCAGTCGAAATAGCGATTGACGAGCTTCGCGGCGGGCAACAGGTCAACGACCCCAATGCCGAGGAAACTCGTCAGGCGCTGGAGAAATACACGATCGACCTGACCGAGCGCGCTGAGCAGGGGAAGCTCGATCCAATCGTCGGGCGCGACGACGAGATTCGCCGCACGATCCAGATATTGCAGCGCCGAACGAAAAATAATCCCGTGCTGATCGGCGAGCCAGGCGTTGGCAAGACCGCCATTGTCGAGGGCCTGGCGCAGCGAATCGTTAACAATGAGATTCCCGAAGGCTTGCGCGGAAAGCGCATCCTGTCTCTCGATATGGGCGCGCTGATCGCCGGCGCTAAATTTCGTGGCGAGTTTGAGGAAAGACTAAAGGCCGTCCTGAATGACCTCGCCAAACAGGAAGGCCAGATCATTCTCTTCATCGACGAGCTGCATACGATGGTCGGTGCCGGCAAGGCAGAAGGATCGATGGATGCGGGCAATATGCTGAAGCCGGCATTGGCGCGTGGCGAACTGCATTGTGTTGGCGCGACCACGCTGGATGAATATCGAAAGTACCTCGAAAAGGATGCAGCGCTCGAGCGGCGCTTCCAGAAAGTGCTGGTTGAGGAACCGACCGTCGAAGATACGATCGCGATTCTGCGCGGTTTAAAAGAGCGTTACGAAGTCCACCATGGCGTGGAAATCACGGATCCCGCGATCGTCGCAGCGGCCACTTTATCGCATCGCTACATTAGCGATCGCCAGTTGCCCGATAAGGCGATCGACCTCGTAGACGAAGCGGCATCACGCATTCGCATCGAAATCGATTCGAAGCCTGAAGAGATGGACAAGCTGGAACGAAGAATCATTCAGCTGAAGATCGAACGCGAAGCACTCAAGAAAGAATCCGACGAGGCGTCGAAGAAACGACTGAGCGACCTCGACGGACAACTCGATGAACTCGAGAAGGAGTTCGCCGACCTGGAGGATGTGTGGAAGGCGGAAAAAGCGGCCATGCAAGGCACGACGCATCTGAAAGAGGAGCTGGAGCGTGCCAGACTCGAGTTGGAGACGGCGCATCGCGCGAGTGATCTGACCCGGATGTCGGAACTGCAGTACGGCAAAATTCCCGAGCTCGAAAAGCAACTCGAAGACGCGCTCAAGGCCGAGAAGAAAGAGACGACCTTGTTGCGCAATAACGTCACCGACGAAGAAGTTGCCGAAATCGTATCGAAGTGGACCGGCATCCCGGTGTCCAAGATGCTGGAAGGCGAAAAGGACAAGCTTCTGGCGATGGAGACTTCCATAGCCAAGCGCGTCGTCGGCCAGAACGAGGCAATCACGGCCGTCTCCAACGCCATCCGCCGGTCGCGGGCCGGTCTGTCCGATCCGCAACGGCCAGTCGGCTCATTCCTGTTCCTCGGGCCGACCGGCGTTGGCAAGACCGAGCTGACCAAAGCGCTGGCACACTTTCTCTTCGATACGGACGACGCGATGGTGCGCCTCGACATGTCCGAGTTCATGGAGAAGCATTCTGTTGCTCGGCTAATCGGTGCGCCGCCCGGATATGTCGGCTATGACGAGGGCGGTTACCTGACGGAAGCAGTCCGCCGGCGCCCATACTCGGTCATCCTGCTCGACGAAGTGGAGAAGGCGCATCCCGACGTATTCAATGTCTTGCTGCAGGTCCTGGACGATGGCCGACTGACTGACGGCCAGGGACGCACCGTCGACTTCCGAAACACGGTAATCGTTATGACATCCAATCTGGGCTCGCAGATGATTCAGGAACTCGCCGGCGAGGATAATTACGAGACGATGAAGTCATCGGTCATGGAGATCGTATCAACGCATTTCCGACCCGAGTTTATCAATCGCGTAGATGACGTCGTGGTGTTTCATCCACTCAGCCGCGAACACATCCGCAGCATCGTCGATATTCAGCTCGACTATCTGCATGCACGACTCGCCGATCGCGAAATGCGGATTCACCTGTCAGAGGCTGCCAGGGACAAGCTGGCCGAGGCCGGTTTCGATCCCGTGTACGGTGCACGGCCCTTGAAGCGTGCGATCCAGCAACAGGTCGAAAACCCGCTGGCTCAGGAGATATTACAGGGCAGGTTCAAGCCCGGCGACATCATCGAAGTCGGCGTTAAAGACCAGGAACTCGACTTTCAAAATGCGGCTTGAGTATAGGAGTCTGACGCATGCCGATTTATGAATACGCCTGCAAGAACTGTGATCATACCCTGGATGCGTTGCAGAAAATGGATGAGGAACCGCTGGTCTATTGCCCGTCCTGCGGCGAAGCCGGGCTGAAGAAGTTGATTTCGGCACCCAGGTTTCGCCTGAAGGGCGAGGGTTGGTACGAGACAGACTTCAAGAAGGACAATCAGCGAAACCTCGCGAAGAGCGATGCCGAGCCGGCCAAGAGCGAAAAGGCAAAACCCAAATCCGATAAGGACAGTAGCGCCAAGAGTGACACGAAGGCCAAAAAATCATCCGACAAGAAGCCGGGCGGCAAGGTAGACTCGGCGTAATTTAATCTGACTGGCGTTTGCTAATGAAACAACTCCGGCGCTATCTCGTCGCAGGGCTTCTTGTCTGGGTCCCTTTGGGCGTCACCATTTTTGTACTGAAAGTCCTGATTGGCCTTATGGACAGGAGCCTGCTCCTGCTGCCTCAACAATATCGCCCTGAAGAGTGGCTGGGCGTCGCAATCCCGGGACTGGGAATCATACTGACCCTGGTAGTTGTGCTGGTCACGGGCCTGCTCGCGGCCAATATTGTTGGTCGCAGCATGGTCGGATTTTGGGAGTCCTTGCTGGAACGCATCCCTATCGTGCGAACCGTATATTCGGGGGCCAAGAATTTTGCCGAAATCGTTTTCTCTGACTCGAATCAGTCTTTCAAGAAGGTATTGCTGATCGAGTATCCGCGGAAAGGTGTGTACAGCCTGGCGTTTCAGACAGCGACAAATCTTGGCGAAGTGCAAGGACGCACAGGCGAAGATGTCGTGTGCACCTTCCTGCCGACGACGCCAAACCCGACATCGGGCTACATCATCATCGTGCCGAAGAATGACATCATCGAACTCGACATGGAGATCGATGAAGCATTCAAGATGATCGTCTCGCTGGGCGTCGTCGTTCCATCCTGGCGGAAGGATCAGATCGGTGAACTCCCGTTGGTATTACCTGCAGACGTCAAGGACTAGGGGGGCGGACTCTTCGGAGTCCGTCCCTGAATATTGCAGACAGGTTGATCAGCACTTACCATTCCGCCTCCTTTTTATCCGGATCTGAACATGCGAAGCCATTATTGCGGACAAGTCGATGAAAGCCTGATCGGGGAGGAGATCTCCGTCACGGGCTGGGTGCACCGCCGCCGCGACCATGGTGGTGTGATCTTCGTCGACCTGCGTGACAGGGAGGGCCTGTTGCAGGTCGTTTTCGATCCCGATACTCCGGACATTTTCGCGGAAGCCGAGCGCATTCGCGGCGAGTTCGTTCTCGCGGTCAAAGGCAAGGTGCGGCCACGGCCGGAGGGAACCGTCAATCCGAACATGGCGACCGGTCAGGTGGAAGTACTTGCGAAGGAGCTGACGACGCTCAACGATTCAGAGACGCCGCCGTTTCATCATGACGAGCAGGCAAACGAGGAGTTGCGCCTGACCTATAGGTACCTCGATCTTCGCCGCGAGTCGATGCTCGAGAATCTGAGACTCCGACATCGGGTCACACAGGCAATGCGCAATTTCCTGGATGCCAGCGGCTTCGTCGACGTCGAAACACCGATGTTGACCCGGGCAACCCCGGAAGGAGCTCGCGATTACATCGTTCCGAGCCGAACGCACGCCGGCAAGTTCTTTGCGCTGCCCCAGTCGCCGCAGATATTCAAACAGCTCCTGATGATGTCGGGTCTCGACCGTTACTATCAGATCGTTCGATGTTTCCGCGACGAAGACCTGCGCGCCGATCGCCAGCCCGAGTTCACACAACTCGACGTCGAAATGAGTTTTGTGGACGAAGGCGATGTGACGGGTGTGATGGAGGAACTGGTTCGTACCGTCTTCAAGCAGGTCCTGGATGTGGATCTTCCATCGCCATTTCCGCGAATGAGCTATGCGGAGGCGAGGATGCGATTTGGCTCGGACAAGCCCGATCTCCGCATCCCGCTCGAATTAGTCGAAGTTGCCGACCTGATGGAGTCTGTCGAGTTCAAGGTCTTCGCCGGGCCAGCAAAAGACGCCGAGGGGCGCGTTGCCGCACTGCGTCTGCCCGGCGGCAGCGAGCTGAGCCGCAAGGAAATAGACGACTACGCAGACTATGTCGGTCGTTTCGGCGCAAAAGGACTTGCCTATATCAAGGTTAACGATGCTGGCAAGGGCCGCGACGGCCTCCAATCGCCCATTCTAAAATTCCTGCCTGACGATGCCGTGACCGGAATTATGGAGCGCACCGGGGCGGAAACCGGTGATCTGATCTTCTTCGGCGCCGACAAGGCACGCGTCGTCAACGATGCACTGGGGGCACTGATCGTCAAACTGGGTGAGGATCAGGGCCTCGTCACAGAAGGCTGGCAACCCTTGTGGGTGATCGAATTTCCGATGTTCGAGGAAGACCGGCAGTCGGGTCGATGGACGTCATTGCATCATCCATTTACTTCTCCCGCTACCGAGGATCTGGAGGAACTCAAGGCCAATCCGGCAACGATTCTGTCGCGTGCTTACGACATGGTGTTGAATGGCTCGGAAATCGGTGGCGGCTCCATTCGAATCCACGATCGGGCGATGCAGACTGCTGTGTTCGACCTTCTTGAAATCAGCAAGGAGGAGGCCGAAGAGAAGTTCGGTTTCCTGCTGAAGGCACTGCAATACGGCTGTCCGCCGCACGGAGGGATAGCATTCGGCCTGGATCGTATAGTCATGCTGATGGCGGGCGCGGAGAGCATTCGCGATGTCATCGCATTTCCGAAGACGCAGACGGCGAGCTGCCCCTTAACCAACGCGCCCGGCGCAGTATCTGCGGCACAACTCAAGGAAGCCGGAATTCGCTTGCGAACGCCTCGCAGCGAATGAGCGTTTTCCGCAGGCCGGTATCGGTGCTGGTCGTCGTTTACACCGATGACGCACGCGTGCTCCTGCTGAGAAGATGTCAACCATTCGATTTCTGGCAATCCGTAACAGGAAGTCTCAAAGATGGTGAGACTCATGCAGACGCGGCGGCGCGGGAGTTACGGGAAGAAACCGGCCTTACGGACGAGGGCAAGCTTAGTTTCAGCAACGTCAGCCGGCACTTCGAGATTAACCCCCGTTGGCGCGATCGTTTCGAATCGGGTGTCGTCGACAACGAGGAGTTCGACTGGCGCTACAGATTGCCGGTGGCCGGAGAAATCGCGCTGAACGAAAAGGAACATTCGGAATACCTGTGGCTGCAGATTGAGGAGGCTATCGATACTGTCTGGTCCTGGACGAATCGCGATGCGCTGGAGAATTTGAGGACCGAACTGTTTTGAACACCGCTAAAACAGTCATTTGTCTTCATGGCATGTGGATGCGGCGGGGCGTCATGTTACTTGTGCAGCGCCGCCTGCATAACGACCACCAATATCGGGCGCATCTGTTCGGCTACCCATCGATGAACAACACTCTCGACCAAAATGCGCAGTCTTTAGCAAGCTATATTGCGGAACGTGAGTTCGACCGTGTGCACCTCGTCGGTCACAGCCTGGGTGGCGTCGTGGCGATGCGTGCATTGGCATTGCACCCGGACATGCCGGTCCAGCGGGTCGTTTGCCTCGGCTCACCACTGTGCGGTTCACGGCCTGCATTACGCCTGAAGCGCATGAATTGGGGAAAACACCTGGTAGGACAGACTGTCATGGATGGCGTGGTCGATGCGCCGGCGAAGCGATGGGCCGGCGAAGTTTGCCTCTCCCACGAGATCGGCGTTATCGCCGGAACGGTATCACTGGGATTGGGTCGCCTTACCGGCTCATTCGATGAGGCAAACGATGGCACTGTTGCGGTATCGGAAACACAACTGCCGGGACTGAAGGACCACCTTTGTATGCCAGTCAATCACACGGGACTCGCTATCTCGAAAGATGTCACCGATCAGATTGCAGCGTTTTTCAGGCGCGGTGAGTTTCTTAGGGACGACTAAGCCAGGTTAATCCTTGTCGGAGATTTCCTTGAGCCGGTAAAGCATGTCGAGCGCCTGTCTGGGCGACACGGAATCCGGATCCATATCCGCGAGTTCGTCACGCAACGGGTCATGCCTTGTCGGCGCGTTCAACGGTAGCTGCGCTTGTGGACTCTCGCTGTGACTTAACTGCTGGGTTTCCAACGTGGCCATGAAGCCTCGCGCACGCTTGATCACCTGTGGCGGCACACCAGCCAATGCAGCTACCTGTAAGCCATAACTCTGATTTGCCGGTCCGGGTTTGACTGCATGCAGGAACACCAGTTGACCATCGTGCTCGCTCGCATCGAGATGCACATTCGCACAATCCGGCAGCTCGGTTGCGAGGGCGGTCAGCTCAAAATAGTGTGTCGCAAACATCGTGAACGCTCGTACTTTTTCACCCATGTAATGGGCGGCGGCCCAGGCCAGTGAGAGTCCGTCGAAGGTACTCGTGCCCCGACCGATTTCGTCCATGAGCACAAGGCTGGACTCGGTCGCGTTATGCAGGATCGTCGCCGTCTCCGTCATTTCGACCATGAAGGTCGATCGTCCCCCTGCGAGATCGTCCGATGCGCCGATACGCGTAAATATACGGTCGACCGGTCCGATTTTGAGGCTGTCGGCCGGCACGAAACTGCCGATGTGCGCGAGGATAACGATTAATGCTGCCTGCCGCATATATGTCGATTTGCCGCCCATATTCGGGCCGGTTATGACGAGCAGCTTTTGACGCTCATTAAGAGAGAGATCGTTTGAGACGAAGGGAGCATCGATTACACGCTCGACGACGAGGTGCCGGCCCCCCTGTATCTCGATGCAAGGCTCATCGGCGATATCGGGGCGACAGAGATTGAGGCTCTCGGCGCGCTCGGCAAAGCACACGAGGACATCGAGCTCCGCGAGGCCCCGTGCCGTCTTTTGCAATTCCGCGAGCACATCGATCAGGCTATCGAGAAGGCCCTCGTACAGATGTTTCTCGCGATTGAGCGCACGTTCCCGAGCACTCAGGACCTTGTCCTCGAACTCCTTCAGTTCCGGCGTGATGTACCTTTCGGCGCCTTTCAATGTCTGCCGCCGGACGTAATCGGTCGGCGCCTTATCAGCCTGCCCCTTACTGATTTCAATGTAGTAGCCGTGCACCCGGTTATAACCGAGCTTCAATGTGGAAATTCCCGTGCGTGATTTCTCGCGGGTTTCGAGGTCGAGCAAATATTGATCGGCGTTTTCGGCGATGGCCCTCAACTCGTCGAGTTCCTCGTCAAAGCCTGCCGCGATCACGCCGCCGTCGCGTATCAGCATCGGCGGGCTGTCGACCAGCGCTTTTTGCAACAGATCTCGCTCCCGCGTGTGTTTTGAGATTTGCTCGCGCAGGGATTGCAGCAACGGCGAATCCGCTGCCTCGACCGACATTCTCAATGAAGGGATTCGCTCGAGTGCGCTCGAAAGTTGCCGCAGGTCCCGCGGTCTGGCCGAACGCAAGGCGACCCGCGACAGGATTCGCTCAATGTCGCCGATGCCCGCCAGCTGATCCTGCAATGTGCCCGTAAGCCTCCCGAGCATCACGGTCTCGATGGCCTGATAACGAGCCTGCAGCACAGCCTTGTCCCGAAGTGGCCTTTGTATCCAGCGTTTCAGGAGCCGGCTGCCCATTGGGCTCCGGCATTTGTCCATGACGCCCGCCAGCGTATGTTCCGCGTGCCCCGACAGACTTTCTTCGAGTTCCAGGTTTCGGCGCGTGGGACCGTCCATGACGACTGCGTCACCGCTTCGCTGCACACTGATCGAATGCAAATGCGGCAAAGCCGTCTTCTGCGTGTCGTTTACGTATTGCAGAAGTGCGCCCGCAGCGGCAACACCACCCGGGAAGTCGTCACAGCCGAATCCGGCAAGGTCTCTTGTCCGGAACTGGGAACAGAGCAGCCGGGTCGCGCTGTCGAGCTCGAAATGCCAGGGTGGCCTGCCGGTCACCCGAATTCGTGTCGGCATCGCTGCGAAGCTTTCCTGTTCCTCGTCGATGATGATCTCTGCCGGCCGAATGCGCTCGAGCTCTCCGGCAAGCGCCTCGGCGCCCGCTACCTCGGTCAGGTGGAAGCGGCCACCCGCGAGATCGAGCCAGGCAAGGCCGTACGCACCCTGATGCCTGAAGATGGCTGCGACGGCATTGTCTCGACCTGCAGCGAGAAGCGCTTCGTCGGTCAGAGTGCCGGGAGTTACCACCCGGGTGACTTTGCGCTCGACAGGGCCTTTGCTCGTGGCCGGGTCTCCGATTTGCTCGCAGATAGCAACCGACTCGCCTTTCCGAACGAGCTTCGCAAGGTAACCCTCGACTGCATGGTATGGCACACCGGCCATAGGGATCGGATCCCCCGCGGATTTGCCGCGCGATGTGAGCGTTATATCCAGCAATGCTGCGGCACGCTTCGCGTCGTCGTAGAACAGCTCATAGAAATCGCCCATGCGATAAAACACCAGCATGTCGGGGTATTCCGCCTTTATGCTCATGTACTGACGCATCATCGGCGTGTGGACGGGGGTTACTGTGGCACTCATTAGTTATTTTCTGAGCTATTCTGTGCCTGATGAAAATACTGCATGTCGAAACGGGACGCCATCTTTATGGCGGTGCACAGCAGGTTTTTTACCTGGCCAGAGGACTTGGCGGGCAAGGAATGGACAATATTGTCGTCTGTCCGCCGGGCTCCGGACTGGATTCCATCGCACGGGATGCGGGTCTTGAGGTCAGGAATATCAAATGTGCCGGAGATCATGATCTGAGCTTTGCATTCCGACTGCGGCAGCTCGTCCTTGCGGAGAAACCGGACATCATGCACTGCCACAGCCGCCGCGGCGGCGATTTCCTGGGTGGCCTGGCATCGGCCGGCACCTCGATCCCGGCCGTAATCTCGAGACGCGTGGACAATTCAGAGTCGTCGCTGATAGCCAATCTGCGCTACCGGCCTTTTTGCAAGGTCATCGCAATATCGGATGCGATCGCGCAGATCCTTCGCGCGTCAGGTCTCGACGAGAACCGTCTGGTGCTCATCAGGAGCGCAGTCGACACAGACCGCTTCTCTCAGCCCGCGGATTGCAACGCGTTTCGAAGCGAATTCGGCCTGCGGGACACAGACATTGCCATTGCGGTAATCGCCCAATTGATTCCGCGCAAAGGTCATCGCTACCTGCTCGATGCGCTGGCCCGGATCAGGGGCAGGCAGCCGCAAGTCAAATTGATAATCTTCGGACAAGGTTCTCTCGAGACCGAACTCAGGGAGCGGACCGCGAGACTGGGTCTGGGCGACACCGTGCAGTTCGCGGGTTTCAGACAGGACCTGGATGACTACCTCGCCTGCATCGACATCGTCGTCCATCCGGCCATGGCCGAGGGCTTGGGCGTTGCCGCCTTGAAAGCGGCGGCGGCCGGATTGCCGGTGGTAGCATTCGAAGCAGGCGGTCTGACTGAAGGCGTCGTGGATGGTAAGACCGGTTTCCTGGTGCCGCCGCAAGATGTCGAGTCACTGGGTGAGGCAATTGCCAGGCTTGCCGATGATCCGGCACTACGGCGCAAGTTCGGTGATGCGGGCCGCAAGCGAATGCAATGTGATTTTTCGATCGATGTAATGCTCAATCAGCACGTGCAACTCTACGAGTCGATTCTGAATGACGGAAAGTGAAGCTATCAGCGCGCTATCGGAGGCTTTGGTGGGCGAGTTGCTTGCCGCCGGCAAGTCGGTAGCGACCGCGGAGTCATGCACGGGCGGCTGGATAGCGAAGTCCATCACCGACAATGCGGGCAGTTCCGGCTGTTTCGCCTATGGACTCGTCAGCTACAGCAACGGCGCCAAAGAGTCTCTGCTGGGGGTCGGCCAGGCGACACTGCAGCAACATGGAGCTGTCAGCGAGGAAGTCGTCAGGGAAATGGTGAGTGGAGCCCTGAACCTGAGCGGCGCCGATATCGCCGTTGCGGTCAGTGGCGTCGCCGGGCCTGACGGCGGCTCCGAAGACAAACCCGTTGGCACGGTCTGGTTTGCGTGGGCATCACGGGACATCGACAAACCTGACATCGATACCAAAAAACGCCTGCTCAAAGGTGATCGCGATCAGGTCCGCACACAAACCGTCGTCATCGCCCTGCAGGGAATTCGCGAACGCCTCCGTGACTGAACAAACAAAAAAGAAGAGGCTTTTCTTCGCCCTCTGGCCGTCGGAGAAACAACGGCAAAAAGTCGAGTCTGCGATCGAGCCCTACAGAGGCAAGCTCGCCGGAACCTATACCGCCCGGGATAACTGGCACCTTACGCTCGTATTCATCGGCGGATTTCCCGAAGACCACGTTCCGGGACTGCAGGAAGCCGCCAGACAGATCGACTGTCCCGCGCTCGAACTGCAATTTGACGGCATCCACTTCTGGAAAAGACCGAAAATCATGTGCCTGTATGCCAATTATGTGCCCAGCCAGCTGCTGGGTCTTATCAGATCGCTGGAGTCGGCGGCCCAAGCCTTCGGATTCAAGCCCGAGGAGCGCCCGTACCGGGCGCACATTACGATCGCCCGAAAGGCGAGATTCTTCGCACCGATTACTTTGGCGCAGCCCCTGGAGTTCCAATGGTCGGGCTTCCATCTTGTCGAATCTGTATCGACGCCGACCGGTGTTCAGTACAAGCCGTTGGATCAATAGGTTCGGCACGTTTCTTAACAGAGAGCTCCGATTGGCCGAGGGGTTGCGCCTGTCGGCAGGCTCTTTTTGTGAAATAATGCCGGCCTCTTTTCCCACCTCGATGGCGACAAAAAAATGGATGAAAACCGCAAAAAAGCTCTGGCCGCAGCGCTCGGTCAGATAGAAAAACAGTTTGGCAAAGGCTCCGTCATGCGCCTGGGCGATAGCGCCAAGGCCATGGATATTGAATCGGTGTCGAGTGGGTCGATCGGTCTCGATGTCGCACTCGGTATTGGTGGTTTGCCGCGCGGCCGCGTCATCGAGATTTACGGACCGGAGGCCTCAGGAAAAACGACCCTGACACTGCAGGTCGTTGCCGAGGCTCAAAAACTTGGTGGTACTGCGGCGTTTGTTGACGCCGAGCACGCACTCGATCCGACTTATGCTCAAAAACTGGGTGTTAACGTCGATGAGCTGCTCGTTTCGCAGCCCGATACCGGCGAGCAGGCGCTCGAGATCACCGACATGCTGGTTCGATCCGGCGCGGTCGACGTTGTCGTCATTGATTCGGTGGCCGCGTTAACACCCAAGGCCGAGATCGAAGGCGAGATGGGTGACTCGCACATGGGTCTGCAGGCCCGGCTGATGTCACAAGCGCTTCGCAAATTGACCAGTAATATTAATCGCTCGAATACGATGGTGGTTTTCATTAACCAGATTCGTATGAAGATCGGCGTCATGTTTGGTAGCCCTGAGACGACGACGGGAGGCAATGCGCTGAAGTTTTATGCGTCCGTCCGACTCGACATCCGCCGAATCGGCGCAATCAAGAAAGGCGACGAAGTCATCGGTAACCAGACCCGGGTCAAGGTGGTCAAGAACAAGGTTTCGCCGCCGTTCAGGAGCGCGGAGTTCGAGATCCTCTACGGTGAAGGCATTTCCCGCGAGGGCGAGATCATCGAGCATGGTGTTGCACAGGGCATCATCGATAAAGCCGGTTCCTGGTACAGCTACGGCAATGACCGCATCGGCCAGGGCAAGGAGAATGTTCGCGAATTCCTGAAAACGCATCCGGAGATTGCGGCCGATATCGAGCAGCAGATACGTGCCAGTCTGCTTCCGGATAAGGCGGCAAAGGAAGAGCCAGCTGATACCGTTGATGCGGAGGCTGTCGCGAAACAGGCCTGACCGGGAAGACCGATGACTGAACCGGTCGAGTCTGTAAACGAGCTCAACAAGGATCTCTTCAATCCGGAAGAGGTCGATCCTCATTCCGATCCAAAAGAGGCGCGCAAGAAGGCCATGGATTATCTTGCGCGCCGCGAGTACGGTCGCCTCGAGCTACAGGTGAAGCTCGAGAACGCGGGATTCATACCGGGCGCAGCCCGAGTCGCCGTCGACCGTCTGGCATCCGAGACCCTGCAATGCGATCGTCGTTTTGCCGAGAATTTTATTCAGTCCCGAATTGGCCAGGGCAAGGGGCCAGTGCGCATTCGCCTGGAACTCGAAGAGCGCAGACTCGACTCCGGCCTGATCGATGAAGTTCTGTCCGAATGTGAAGAAGACTGGTGTGCCATGGCCCGCCAGATTCGTGAGAAAAAATTCGGTCCCGATCTGCCGGCAGACTTCAAGGAGAGGGCCCGCCAGATGCGCTTCCTTCAATACCGCGGATTTGAGCCCGGGCAGATACAAGCGGCCATGCGGATTAATGAGACAGACTCTATCTGATCCCGCTACACTAGCCGCTTGAAATCGCGGGTAGAGACGCAAAACCTGTTCGATGAAATCCATGTCCAGCAATGAGTTGCGCCAGGCTTTCCTGGAGTTTTTCCGTGAGCGTGGCCACGAGATCGTCCCGAGTTCGCCGCTCGTTCCGGGCAACGATCCGACTTTGCTTTTCACCAATGCCGGCATGGTGCAATTCAAGGACGTCTTCCTCGGCGAGGAAAAACGCAGTTATGACAGAGCGGCGACATCGCAGCGTTGCGTGCGCGCCGGCGGCAAGCACAACGACCTCGAGAATGTCGGCTACACAACGCGGCACCACACATTCTTCGAGATGCTCGGCAATTTCAGTTTCGGGGATTACTTCAAGGAAGAGGCGATCGAGCTCGCTTGGGAGTTCCTGACCAGGGATCTCGATCTGCCACCTGATCGGCTGTGGGTCACGGTATTCGAAGACGACGACGAAGCTGCGGACATCTGGCTCAAGAAGATAGAGGTCGATCCCGATCGCTTCTCGCGAATGGGTGCGAAAGATAATTTCTGGGCAATGGGCGATACGGGACCCTGCGGACCGTGCAGCGAGATTTTCTATGATCACGGCCCTGGCGTTGCCGGCGGACCGCCCGGATCAAAGGACGAAGATGGCGACCGCTATGTAGAGATCTGGAACCTCGTGTTCATGCAGTTCGATCGTGCCGACGGCGGCGAGATGACGCCGCTGCCAAAGCCTTCGGTTGATACGGGAATGGGCCTCGAGCGGACGGCGGCTGTGTTACAGGGCGTGCACAGCAACTATCAGATTGACATGTTCGCAAACCTGATCGGCGCCACCGCAAAAATACTTGGCGTTAAAAACGACGGCTCGAGTTCCCTAAACGTTATCGCCGATCATATTCGTGCCTGCGCATTTTTGATCGTCGATGGAGTCCTGCCCGGCAACGAGGGCAGGGGGTACGTTCTTCGCAGAATCATCAGGCGCGCGCTTCGCCACAGCAAGAGACTCGGCATCGAAGCCACCTTTTTCCACAAACTCGTCGAGCCCCTGTGTACGGAAATGGGCGAGGCCTATCCCGAACTGGTCAAAGGACAAGCGCACGTCGAGAAAGTGCTCGAAAAAGAAGAGCAACGATTTGCAAAGACCCTGGATCAGGGCATGGAGACCCTGGAATCCGCAATTTCCAAACTCAAAGGCAAGGAAATTCCAGGCGACATCGTCTTCAAGCTTTACGACACCTATGGATTTCCCGTCGACCTGACTGCCGATATCGCCCGAGAACGCGGATTGGCGATCGACGAGGAAGGATTCGAGAAACACATGGGCGCGCAGCGTGACCGGGCAAGAGCCGCCAGTAGTTTCAATATTAAGGTTGGTACTGCGGTGCTGAAACTGACCACGTATCCAGCAACAGTGACAACAACGACATTTACAGGCTATGAAAAGCTCGAAGATGCGACTGAAGTAGGCGCGGTTCTCAGAGATGGCGAACCGGCAGATTCACTTACGCAAGGAGATGATGGCGCCATAATCCTCAAATCGACACCATTCTATGCAGAAAGTGGCGGCCAAGTTGGCGACACCGGTGTAATTGAGTCTGAAAACGCATCGTTTCTTGTTGCGGACACGCAGAAAGTTGATAACGCCTATGTGCATTTCGGCAAAGTTCAGCTCGGCAAACTAGACGTCGGCGACAAAATAAGTGCCAAAGTCGATGGCGATAGAAGAAAGGCGATCGTTCTGCACCACTCGGCAACACACCTGATGCATGCAGCACTTCGGCAAGTGCTCGGTGATCACGTATTGCAGAAAGGCTCGCTTGTCGCGCCGGATCGATTACGTTTCGACTTTTCGCATTACGAACCGGTTACTCCGGAGCAGCTTCACGAAATAGAAACACTGGTTAACGGCGAGATCCGGAAGAATATTTCGGCCGACACAAAGCTGATGAAATACGACGACGCCGTAGCATCGGGTGCGATCGCCTTGTTCGGCGAGAAATACGATGAAGAAGTACGTGTACTGCGGCTCGGTGACTTTTCGGTTGAGTTATGTGGCGGAACACACGTCGGCAGTACCGGTGACATCGGAATTTTCAAGATTACGCATGAAGGCGGTGTTGCTTCCGGTATTCGTCGCATCGAGGCTGTCGGTGGCAGACAGGCGATGGCATGGATAGACGATAATCAGAAGGCGCTCGACGATGTAGCCGCGATGCTGCGAACGCCGAGAGATCAGGTTCCGGCGAAAATCGAGCAGCTTCAGCGGCGAGTCAAGGAACTCGAGAAGGAACTCAGTGCCGCCAGGCAAAAACTACTCACTGGTAAGACCGGCGATATCAAGGAAGATGTTGTCGTCGTCGACGGTCTGAATGTGCTCGCAACGCGCATGGACGGTGCCGACGCCAGGACGCTGCGTGACGCGGTCGATCGGTTCAAAGACAAGTTTGACAGCGCAGTCGTTGTACTGGGCTCGGTCGATAACGGCAAAGTCAGGCTGGCGGCCGGCGTTACCAAAGACGCTGTGGATCGAATTCGCGCCGGCGACGTGATCAAACCGGTTGCGGAGCAGGTTGGCGGCAAAGGTGGCGGCAGGCCCGATTTTGCGCAGGCGGGCGGCAACAATCCGGATGCTCTCGATGCCGCCCTGGACTCCGTTCCCGGTTGGGTAGCCGAGCAGCTGGCCTGACGGTAGCACCATAAATCCGGTCCACGGGCCTCATATGACCCCCAAAATGGGCACTGATCCGCAAAATCGACTAGTATTACAATAGTTTATCGATAAGCACGGCCGTAATAATAAGCGAGGCCGAGTCTCGCGAGGCAGGAGTAGGAAGTCATGCTGATCCTTACGCGGCGCGCCGGTGAGACTGTAATGGTCGGGAGCGATATCACCATTACCGTGTTAGGCGTTAAAGGAAACCAGGTTCGCATCGGCATCAACGCCCCCAAGGACATAGCCGTCCACAGGGAAGAGATATACGAACGAATCCAGAGCGAAAAGAGTGCCAGGGATGCTGAAGCATCCGTGGACAAAGAAGAATAGGCCAGGCACTCAACTTTACCTCCCAAAGTCCCTAAGTAATAATTCGGCTCCCCCGGAGAGATGGCTGAGTGGTTGACAAAATCGCCGGGAGCGATTTTGGACGCAGGAGTGAAGCGAGTGCGCCCTTTAGGGCCAGGGGCAGGAAGCCTCGAGTCAACGCGCTCCTCGTATGATATGCATGAAAAACAGAACAACCGGAGAGATGGCTGAGTGGTTGAAAGCGCTCCCCTGCTAAGGGAGTAAGGGTTAATCGCCCTTCGAGGGTTCGAATCCCTCTCTCTCCGCCAACAACATACGAGCCCCCACACGGGGGCTTTTGTTTTTGCTGCCGAAGAGAGCTGGAGATTCTGAACCCTTGTTCGACAAATCTGCGCAGCAGATTTGGACGCACGCAGTGCGCCCCGGAGGGGTGAGGAAGCGAAGCGACCGAATCAATCCCTCTTTTCAAAACCAAACTCCTGCCTTGGACCTAACGTCGCTTCTATGTTCATATACCGCCGGACTTGTACCCAACAGGCTCATGAATGTCTGAAGACTCCGCTGCGACGAAGGAAGCCAAGGCCGGTTTCGTCGCCTCCCGATCACTGTTTTTCCTGATCTTCGCTGTTTCCGGCTTTTCGGGCCTGATCTACGAATCCATCTGGTCGCATTACCTGAAGCTGTTCCTTGGGCATGCCGCTTACGCGCAGTCATTGGTGTTGATTATATTCATGGGAGGTATGGCCCTCGGCTCCTGGCTGGCCAGCCGGTTCTCGGAACGAAGAAAATCGCTGCTGATGACCTACGCCCTTGTTGAATTGATCATCGGCGTAGCGGCTCTCCTGTTTCATGGCTTGTTCACCTCACTGATGGAGGTCTTCTACGCTTCGATACTGCCGTCTATCGGCACGCCAGGCATCGGTGCGACGTTGAAATGGCTCGCCGCAAGCGTCCTGATCATGCCTCAGTCGGTCCTGCTCGGTATGACATTCCCGCTGATGAGCGCCGGGATCATTCGCAGGTTCCCGGATACACCCGGCGGCAGCATCGCAATGTTGTATTTCACAAACAGTATCGGGGCGGCAATCGGCGTCCTCGCGAGCGGGTTCTGGTTGATCAAGGCTGTCGGATTACCGGGCACGATCCTCAGCGCCGGAGTCATCAATATTGCGCTGGCAAGCATTGTCTGGCTCTTGGTGAGAATCGATCCACTGGCGAAAACCCAGCCAATTAGACGTGATACAGCAGATACGGGGAACGCGCCGTTAACCAGGCTATTTCTGCTCGCCGCATTCATTACGGGCGCCGCTTCGTTTATTTACGAGATCGGCTGGATAAGGATGCTGAGCCTTGTGCTGGGCTCAACCACTCACTCATTCGAGTTGATGCTCAGCGCGTTTATCACGGGGCTTGCATTTGGCGGGCTGTGGATCAAGAAGCGCATCGACAATATTGAGTCCCCCGTAAAGTTTTCCGGGTTTGTGCAATTGATTATGGGATTGCTGGCGCTTGTGACGATTCCCGTTTACATCGCGTCATTTGACCTGATGGCGTGGCTCATGGGCGCGCTGGAGCATAATGAGTCAGGCTACCTGAGATTCAGCCTTGCGAGTCATGCAATCGCATTGGCCGTAATGTTACCAACGACGTTTATGGCGGGCATGACCTTGCCACTCTTTACGTTCGTCCTGATCAGACGTGGTGGCGGTGAGGCAAGTATCGGTCGCATCTATGCGGCAAATACACTCGGAGCGATCGCAGGAGTGTTGTTTGCCGTCCATATCGGTCTCCCGCATCTCGGCCTGAAAAACCTGATCGTGTTTGGCGCAATTCTGGATATCGTGCTCGGATTGGTTCTGCTTTCTCGAATGACGAGTGATCGCACTCATGGGCTGCAGTTCGGCGCTTTTGCCAGTCTCGTAGCGCTCGCATTCTTGCTCGGTTTCGTCAACCCGGATCCGAAACTGTTGGCATCCGGTGTCTACCGTTTCGGCGACACCGATACGCTCGAGACGGCAGACATGCTTTATTACGAAGATGGCAAGACAGCCAGTATCGCGTTGAGCTCGCATGAAAACGGCGCCTTGATCATCTCTACGAACGGCAAATCTGACGCCGCAATTCAGGCCGATCGCAGCCGGCCGTATGCCGCGGACGAGATCACGATGACGTTGCTTGGGTCTCTGGGGCTCGCATACAAACCTGACGCAGTGCAGGTGGCAAATATCGGCATGGGATCAGGCATGACCACCCATGTCCTGCTTGCCAGGAGCGAGATTGAAGAAGTCGATACGATCGAAATCGAGCCGGCGATGGTCGAGGCCTCCGAGGCACTCGGCGAGTTCGTGGCGCGTGCGCACGAAGATCCCAGAAGCAATATCGTCATCGAAGACGCCAAGACTTTTTTCTCGCTACACAACAGTATTTACGATGTCATCATCGCCGAGCCCTCCAACCCCTGGGTGAGCGGTGTCGCAAGCCTCTTCTCATCCGAGTTCTACGAGCGAGTGACACATCATCTTCGAGACGATGGCGTCTTCGTCCAGTGGATCCAGCTGTATGAATTCAATGACGAACTGGCTGCATCGATCCTCAAAGCCATGGCGGAAAACTTTGCCGACTTCGTTATCTACGCAGTGGACGACGGCAATATCCTGTTAATCGCCAGAAATAACGGC
>Ga0255052_10001260_pt1 | contig 19277 bp, 14 predicted proteins | sample JV7_2_21_MG_FD_188632 | JGI IMG/M metagenome (GOLD analysis project Ga0255052, IMG submission 188632) | Seawater microbial communities from Jervis Inlet, British Columbia, Canada - JV7_2_21 | ecosystem: Environmental > Aquatic > Marine > Inlet | place: Canada: British Columbia | collected... | reverse complement strand
AAGATCACACCGAGGAAGTCAATTGGCGCGATGTAGCACCCGACGGAAAGATGGATCTTGTCGTCGATCTGAATTTCCGCATGGATTCCTCTGCCCTGTACTCCGACATCGTTCTGCCCGCGGCCTCATGGTATGAAAAGGCGGACCTGAACAGCACCGATCTGCACTCGTTCATTCATCCGCTGGCGCAGGCCGTGGCACCGGTCTGGGAGTCGAAAACCGACTGGAATATTTTCAGGGACCTCGCCGAGGCCACCAGCGAAATCGCGCGGAAGTATCTGCCGGAGCCACAGAAGGATATCGTCTGTGCGCCATTGGCCCACGATACTGCCGACGAGATTACACAGCCGGTGATCAAGGACTGGTACCTGGGAGAGACAGAGGCAATTCCCGGAAAAACCATGCACAAGCTTGCGGTGTTAGATCGTGACTACACCAAAATCTACGAGAAATTCATCACACTGGGCGACAACATCAAGGCCACAGGCCTTGGTGCGCATGGTAATCATTATTCCGCCGATGATGTGTACGACGAGATGATCGAATCCAACCATTTCACCGTCAGACAACTGGATGGCAAAACCTATCCGTCGATCGAAGAAGACATAGACGCCGCCAACGCGGTTCTCCATCTGTCCACCCTGACCAATGGCAAGTTAACGGTCAGAGCCTACGAGAACATGGAAAAGAAGACCGGTCTCGAGCTTGTGGATCTGGCGACCGGGAGCAGGGATGTCAAGCTTCGCTATGCAGACCTGCAGGCGCAGCCAAGGCGATACAACACATCGCCATTGTGGTCGGGACTGATGGCGGATGGTAGAGCCTATGCGCCCTACACCTACAATTACGACAAGCTGGTGCCCTGGAGAACACTGACCGGACGTCAGCATTTCTATCTCGATCATGAGATGTACATCGCATACGGCGAAAACCTTCCCACCTACAAACCGGCGCCGAAACCGGAATTGTATGGAGACCTGAAGGAGACTCTCAAGGAAGGCGAGGCGCTGGTACTCAACTATCTGACACCGCATGGCAAGTGGCATATCCACTCGACCTATATGGAAAACCTGCGAATGCTTACGCTGTCCCGTGGTTGTGAGCCCTGCTGGATGAGTGAAGTTGACGCCGACAAGCTCGGAATCCAGGACAACGACTGGGTAGAGGTATACAACGATCACGGCGTGTACTGCACGCGAGCCGTCGTGAGCGCGAGAATTCCGCGTGGCGTCTGCATCGTTTATCACGTCCCGGAAAGAACAACCGGGATACCCAAATCGCAGGTCCGTGGCAACAGGCGTGCCGGTGGCCATAACAGTGTGACGCGTATTCACCTGAAGCCGAATTATCTGTCCGGTGGATATGGCCAGTTCAGTTATCACTTCAATTACTGGGGACCGATCGCGCCGAACAGGGATACGCATGTAATAGTCAAAAAAATGAACAAGGTCGTTTGGTAATCAATCAACAACGTACAGAGGCGAGCTGAATAAAGATGGATATACGATCACAGATCTCGATGGTTTTTCACTTGGACAAATGTATCGGTTGTCACACTTGTTCGATCGCCTGCAAGAATATCTGGACGGACCGTAAGGGTGCCGAGTACCAGTGGTGGAACAATGTAGAGACCAAGCCTGGCACCGGTTACCCGGGCAAATGGGAGGACCAGGATATCTACAAAGGCGGCTGGGAGAAAAAGGGCAAGGCTGCGAGCAATGGCAATGGTGCAGGCCAGGGCAACGACGACAGCATCAAGTTGAAGGGCGCCGGCAAACGCAAGGGCCTTGGCAATATTTTCCACAATCCCAACCTGCCGGTGATCGACGATTACTATGAACCCTTTACATACAAGTACCTGGACCTGATCGAATCGCCTGCCGGCAATGACCAGCCGACTGCCCGGCCGGTATCGCTGATTACCGGCAAGCCCATCGACATCAAAATGGGGCCCAACTGGGACGACGACCTGAGCGGTTCGCCGGACTACGCACGAAATGACCCCAATCTAAAGAATCTGACGCCGGCCGAACAGGAGGCGATGTTCCAGCTCGAAAAGATGGCCTTTTTCTATCTGCCGCGCATCTGCAATCATTGTCTCAATCCGGCCTGTGTGGCGTCCTGCCCGTCCGGCGCGCTCTACAAGCGCGGCGAAGACGGGATCGTGCTCGTAAACCAGGAAGTTTGCCGTGGCTGGCGGATGTGTGTGACCGCCTGTCCTTACAAGAAGACCTATTACAACTGGCACACCGGAAAGTCTGAAAAATGCATTCTCTGTTTTCCGCGCCTCGAGGCCGGATTAGCGCCTGCGTGCATGCATTCCTGTGTGGGCAGAATACGCTACCTTGGCGTCATTCTTTACGATGCCGACAAGATTCAGGATGTGGCGTCGGCTCCTGAAGAAGAACTCGTCAATCAGCATATGGACATTATGCTGGACCCGTTCGATCCCGAAGTCATTGCGGCTGCGAAGAGCAACGGCGTGCCCGATTCCACGATCCGCTCGGCGCAGGCGTCGCCTATTTATAAATTTGTGAAGAAATGGGGTATGGCGCTGCCGCTGCATTCCGAGTTCCGGACCATGCCGATGTTGTTCTACGTACCGCCGCTGTTGCCCGTAATGGCGTCTCTGAGCAAAGCGAACAATGCGGAACAGGCCGGCAAGCTCAACCCGGTAACGAAGTTCTGGAACGATGACTGGCTCTACGACACCAGCACGGAAGAACTCTTTGGCACTATCGACCAGGCAAGGTTTCCGCTGCAATACATGGCCAATCTGTTTAGTGCCGGCGATACGGACATGATCAAAGCAAGGCTGATGAAATTGATGGCCGTAAGAATCCACCGGCGGCACGTAACCGTCGGCGACGTATCGAAAGAGAAGGCCGAGCAGGCACTGCAGACGGCGGGTCTGACGGCAGAGATGGCCGATGACATTTATTACCTGACCGCGCTTGCCAAGTTTGATGATCGCTTCGTCATACCGGCGGCTCATCGGGAACAGGCCATCGAAATGATGGAGTTCACCGGCGACAACAAAGGCAGTGGCGGGTTCGGGTTCAAGGACGGAACCGCGCAGAGGGGGCCATAAGATGTCGAATCGATATCATCTTCAGTTGCTGGCGTCATTGTTCGAATATCCGGACGCCGATTACCCTGACAGGGTCAGAGACATCAAGGATTTTCTGAGTGGGCGCTATTCGGATGCCACCGCAGAGCTTGACCGGTTCATTGAACTGCTTCCTGTTGATGACCTGCAGAAGATGCAGGAATTGTTTACACGGTCTTTTGATGTGCAGGCCGTTACGACACTGGATGTTGGATACGTTCTTTTTGGCGATGACTACAAGAGAGGCATTCTGCTGGCGAACCTGAATCGGGAACACCGCAATGCGTGCATCGATACGGGGACAGAGCTGGCCGATTACATTCCCAATCTACTGCGCCTGATGGCGGTGATCGAGGATGAAGAAGTGCTGCAGGATCTGGCTTACGCAATTCTTGCTCCGGCGCTTCTTGAAATGATTGGTGAGTTTTCCACCGAACGTATTCAAAAAAGAAACAAATCTTACAAAAAACACTACAAGACCCTTATTGAGACTCCGGCTGTTGCTGTCGAAGCAGTCACTCTCTATCAATTTGCCCTGAAATCTTTGTATGCGGTCCTGAAGCAGGACTTCGCCCTGATCGAAACCATGCCGCTGCAACGCAGCAATGACTTTTTGGCATCGGTATCGAGGGAAAACGAGATTGAGGAAGCTGCGACTACGCACTCTTGAGTAAGAGGAAATAAAATGACTTCGCTGGACTATTTCTTTTTTTCTGCCTTTCCGTACGTCGCGATCATCGTTTTCCTCGTTGGAACGATCTACCGGTACAACAAGAAGGGATTCCAGGTAACGAGCCTGTCTGCGCAATTCCTCGAGGGCAAGAAGGGTTTCTGGGGTACGGTGCCTTTCCATTGGGGCATCCTGATGGTGTTTCTCGGACACTTGGTCGCATTCCTGTTTCCAAGCGGTATGTTGGCCTGGAACAGCGACCCGGTGCGCCTGATTGCGCATGAGGGTGTTAGCTTCACCTTTGCGGTTGCCGTAGTTATCGGGCTCGTGGGCCTGATTCTACGTCGCTTGCTGGATCCCCGGTTGCGAGTCGTCACCACGCGCATGGATTACTTTGTAGAGGTTTTCCTGCTTGCACAGGTGCTGCTCGGCTGCTGGATTGCGTTGGGTTATCGCTGGGGGTCTTCGTGGTTCGCCGCCGATCTGTCGCCCTATCTCTGGTCCCTCATAAAGCTCACTCCGGAACCCGAGGCAGTGGTCGCCATGCCTCTGGTCATCAAGGCGCATATCGTCGGCGCGTTTTCCATTTTATTAATATTCCCGTTCACTCGCCTCGTACATATCGTGGTTGCCCCATTTCATTACATCTGGCGCCCGTATCAGGTTGTGATCTGGAATTGGGACAGGAAGCGCATCCGTCGGGCCAGTACCGAATGGTCCAAAGCTCGGCCGCGGAATACCTGAGATATCAACACAATCCATGCTCACCGTAGCAAAGGAAAGTAGGGCGTGGAAAAAGTAGCCACGGCGAAGTCGCACAAAGCGTTATTTCTGAACACAACGGCGTTTACCGTCTGTTTCGCGGTCTGGATGCTGAACGGTGTGCTGGTGACCTTTCTGGCATCGAACCAGGTCTTTGACTGGGGGCCGGTGGAGATTGGCTGGTTACTCGGTATTCCGGTCCTGACGGGTTCGATTTTTCGCCTGCCGGCCGGAATGCTGACGGATAAGTTTGGCGGTAAACCTGTTTATGGGACATTGTTCTTCATATGTGCCGTGCCGATGTATCTGCTCTCCACTGCGGACAGCTTTCTGGAATTTGCCATTTACAGTTTTGGTTTCGGTCTGTCCGGCGTTAGTTTTGCCATTGGTATCGCCTATACATCGGTGTGGTATCCGAAAAAAAATCAAGGAACGGCCTTAGGGATTTTCGGCGCGGGAAACGCGGGCGCGGCACTGACCCTGGTTTTTGCGCCAACGCTGTTGAATACGCTTACTGAAAACGGTGCCAATATCGAGGGTTGGCGTCAGTTGCCCGTTTACTATGCTGCCATGTTGGTCGTCATGGGCACTCTGTTTTTTATCTTTGCCGAGAACAAAAAACCCGCTACCCATGGAAAAAACATGGCAGCTATGCTGCAGCCATTAAAAGATGTGCGCGTATGGCGCTTCGGACTGTATTATTTTCTGGTATTCGGTTGCTTTGTGGCCTTTTCCCAGTGGTTGGTGCCTTATTTCGTCAATGTCTACTATCTGCCGCTGGTCACGGCCGGCATCCTGGCCGCCCTGTTCAGTTTTCCTTCCGGGGTCATTCGGGCTGTAGGGGGCTGGATTTCAGACATATGGGGCGCCCGCGTAATCATGTACTGGGTACTCGGTCTGTCTGTGCTCATCAGCTTCATGCTGGTGTTCCCCAGAATGGAGATCTACTCGCAAGGTAAAGGGATACTTGCCCAGCGCTCCGGTACGGTGACCGAGGTTACGGATACTCGAATCATGGTCAATGATCAGGTCTACCAGCTTAAGCAAAGCGAAAAAGATTTCGAAGAACTGGACGACACCGTCATGGTTTTTCCCACCAAGGACACTTGGCAGGAAGCCGTAGTAGAAGAAGGCCAGGTGGTCAAGAGACGAGAGTTGCTGGCCAAAGGCGTCACGAAGATCTATTCCCAGGCGAACGTGTGGATATTTGCCGGATTCGTCATTGTGATGGGTAGCGTGTGGGGCATCGGCAAAGCGGCGGTGTACAAGCACATCCCCGACTACTTCCCCGAACAGGTAGGGGTCGTGGGCGGCATGGTAGGCGTGCTCGGCGGTCTCGGCGGTTTCTTCTGCCCGATTATCTTTGGATACCTGCTGGACTGGACCGGCTTATGGACCAGCGCCTGGATGTTCATGTTTGTCCTGTCGATGATCTGTCTGTTGTGGATGCATTATACGGTCATGAAATTGTCCAGGCTGCCGTCCGGTTTCGAAGCGAAATTTGCCGGCTTGATGCAGGGGGGCGCCGGCAATTTCCTGAAACCGCTGATCAGCTGGGAAGATGGATTTGGCGTCGGGATTGAAGCGATCGACGGCCAGCACACACGTATTATGAGCTTGATCAACGAAATAGACGAGAAGGTTCAAGGCGGTGGAACCTATGAGCAGTTTGCTCCGGTCCTGAACGACCTCATCGATTACACGAACGAACATTTCGCACATGAAGAAAAACTACTGGAAGAGAATAGTTGCCCGGACCTCGGTGGACATACGAAGGCACACGCTCGCCTGTGCGAAGAACTTTTAGATTGGAAAAAGAAGGTTGCAAAGGCCGAACCGGAAGATATGAACGAACATATGATCTTTCTCAGAATATGGTTCCCGGGGCATATTCTCAACGTGGATAAGAGAGATGCCGCCTATCTAACTTAAGGCCGACGCAATACGAATTTCAAAGAGGAAGCGAAGCGATGACGGCGAATATTAATAAATGGGATGTCGAAGACAAAGAATTCTGGGAAAGTACCGGCAGCGCGATCGCCAAAAGAAATCTCTGGATCTCCATTCCAAGCCTGCTGTGCGGATTCGCAGTCTGGTTGTACTGGGGGATCATTACGGTCCAGATGCTGAATCTGGGCTTCCCTTTCACCCAGGCTGAACTCTTTACTCTGACGGCCATTGCAGGCCTGAGCGGTGCAACCCTCAGAATTCCCAGCACTTTCTTCATCCGTATCGCGGGCGGGCGCAACACGATATTTTTCACGACGGCATTGTTGATGTTGCCCGCCATCGGTGCCGGTTTTGCGTTAAAAAGCGCGGATACACCGTTGTGGACATTCCAGCTGCTGGCCCTGGCGTCAGGCTTTGGCGGCGGCAATTTTGCATCCTCGATGTCAAATATCAGTTTCTTTTATCCGAAACGAGTGCAGGGCATGTCGTTGGGACTGAATGCCGGATTGGGCAATTTCGGTGTCACCACCATGCAGATACTGATTCCGTTGGTGATGACGATCGGCATATTTGGTGGCGAGTCGATGACGCTGGTCAACAGCAGCGGGACACTATTGGGAAAAATTCCAAGTGGCACCGAAACTTATATCCATAACGCCGGGTTCCTCTGGCTGGTTTTTCTGATACCACTGGCATTTTTCGGCTGGTTCGGAATGAACAACATCGTGACCGAGGCAGTGACGCCAAAACCGGGTAATCCCCTCTGGAGCATGGGGAAGATTTCCATGTTGTTGTTGATTGCGTTGGTCACCGCCTCTGCCGGACTGTATCTGTTGCTTCCCCCGCCTACGGGCCTGGGCTTGCTCAGCAAATGGATCGTCCTGCCGCTGGTCATCGCCGCTACGCTGCTGCTGTTGAGATATCTTACACGGGGCGAACTGCAGGCCAATCTGAAGCGGCAGTTCCGAATTTTCGAAAACAAGCATACGTGGGCCATGACAATCATTTACACCATGACCTTCGGATCTTTCATCGGCTATTCCGCTGCATTCCCGCTCGCGATCAAGGTGATATTCGGCTTTACGCACGTCGCAGGGCCTGATGGCACACTGGTTCACGACGCCGTTAACCCGAACGGTCCCAGCGCATTAATGTATGCCTGGATGGGTCCCTTTATCGGTGCGTTGATCCGGCCCGTCGGCGGGTGGATATCAGACAAGGTAGGGGGAGCGAAGGTTACACAAATCGTTTCTATTGTGATGATTGCTTCTGCCCTTGGTGTGGCTTACTACATGGCTGCTGCCTACCGCTCGGCTACCCCCGAAGAATTTTTCTGGCCATTCTTCGTCTTGTTCATCGTATTGTTTGCGGCAACGGGTGTTGGTAACGGATCGACATTCAGGACGATTGCGGTTGTATTCGACGAAGAGCAGGCCGGACCGGTCCTCGGGTGGACTTCAGCCGTAGCCGCTTACGGCGCTTTTATTATTCCGAAAGTTTTCGGCGAGCAAATAAAGCTTACTACCCCCGAGTACGCCCTTTATGGCTTTGCAATATTTTATGGAATTTGTGTCGTGATCAACTGGTGGTTCTACATGCGGCCGAACGCGTATGTGAAGAACCCCTGACCGTAAATGCGTAAATGGGGTCGAATAGAGGTGACGACCCCATTTACCTAGGCGCTCCTGGATCGGGTACTGGGGTGCGGAAACGTATCCTCATCGTCTTCACCGTCTCTGTGATGACCAGGTTCAAGGCAGCTAAAATCTTTTTCAACCAGTAAGGACAGGGAGCCTGCACCCGCGAGTTTCTGCTCAGCAGACAATGACACTTCATCGGAACCGGCCCAATCCGACACTTTTGATTTTGGCAAACTGATAACGAGACTGCCGCGTTCAAAGTTCGCCGACATATCATCGTCTTCGGATACATCCAGGCGATAAGTGAGAACGGAATCCGGAAAGTGGGTTTCTTCCACGATGCTGCCGCCTGCTGCGATCTGATCGACTTCACCACGCTTCAGGCGCAGGCGCAGGCTATCACCGCGAATTCGAAGTTTCATAAATAAATCTCATGCAAAATTCATTAAAAAATACCTTAAAAACAAAGAGTTGTGATTCCGCTCGGAACATGCGAAAAGTCTGCGGCCGCCATACGCAATAACCGGGAGTACAGACCATCGATCGTCTCGGCTATTACGTATACCCCTCCGCCGTTAGTACATCGTAAATTATACAGGCGTGATCGTGATGAATGCATCCTCCGCACACGGGCACTACGCCAGGGTGGAAGATCTCGAAAATGATGAAAAAGCTTGCCAAACTGTCTAAAGATCTGGCAAATCCCACTAATGTACAGATCGTCCTGGCCTGTACTGCACTGGCCGTCGGTATTTTTGCAATTGATGTTGCGTCGCTGCCGCTAGGGGTCGCCGCGGGTGTGGCCTATGTTGCTGTCGTTCTGATCTCTCTATGGCTGCCCCGATGGCAATATTCGTTTATCGTTGCCGGCGGTGTATCCGTTCTCACGATACTCGGTTTTCTCTTGTCTGAACCCTCCGGCATTCCATGGATGGTTGTTGCGAATCGACTACTGGCGTTGGCCGCAATCTGGTTGACGGCGATAGTCGGTGGCTGGCTTGTTCACTCCAGGCGCAGGAAATCGGAGGACGCTTTGCAAAAGGCTGAGCAGGAAGCCGATCGAGCAAGAAACGTCAAGTCGCGCTTTCTTGAATCGGCAAGTAATGATATGCGTCACCATTTACAGACACTGAGTCTGCTAAATGGAGCATTGCGAAAAATTGTCACGGAGCCCAAAGCACAGGAAATGTTTGCAATGCAAGGTGACGCGGTTGCTCACTTGAGTGATCTTTTACACTCTCTCCTGGAACTCAGCAAACTTGAATCGGGCGACGTCGAACTGAAAATAGCTGAAATTCCGATTCAGGGGATTTTCCGCCGACTCCAGGATGAATTCGAAAGTCAGGCGCAGGCGAAGGGCTTGCAACTACAATTCGATTCGCAAACCGAGGTTGCGCATTCGGATCGAGTTTTGCTGACGCGAATCGTTGGAATTCTGGTGTCGAATGCCATTCGCTACACGAATAAGGGTTCTGTAAACGTTCGCTGCAGGCGCGAGCCCGGCGGTTTGCGAATCAGTGTCCACGATTCCGGTATTGGCATAGCACCCGATCAACTGGCCAGAATATTCGACGAATTTTACCGGGTCGACAGTGATCCGGTTGGCAGGAATGGCGGTCTGGGTCTGGGTCTTTCGATCGTCGATCGCAGCGTGAACCTTTTGGGAACAAAGATGGAAGTGAAGTCGGAACCAGGCCAGGGATCCAGCTTTTCATTAGTCGTGCCCGCCGAAGCTGCGTAGCGTTGCATTATCCTTGCAGAATTTTTCAGGTTTGCTTATATGCGCCGCCGCCGGCTTGCGCGACCACGTCGGCCAGCCAGCTTTCCGGGTGCCGGCGGAACAGGCGCTGGTGGTAGTTCCGGCAATTCCTGTTGCTCCTCAAGGCCGGCCCGCATCAGTCTGCGCATTTCGGCGTCAATAGAAGCATCTGTTTCGATCGGTGTGTAATTTGCCAATCGCGTCTCCACCTGTTGACACGCCCGATCATAGAGCTGCAGCGATCCGCTTTCCTCCCAGGTCTCGCGGTTTGCGCGGTCGATTACAGCATCGGTCAGATAGAGTTCCTGCGGCCAGTATTTAAGAGTATGAGCGGCGGTTATCAAATGATCGTCCCGCATAAGTTGCTCCACTAGATCAGCAGTCGGCAGGTCGTCAAGCGGTTTCATTTCTCGTACGAAATGCAACGCCTGACCGCATACTTCGTTATCGAAAACGAGCTTGGGTAGGCTGAAGGTAAGTACAAAATCCAGCATCCCCGGGCCGGACACGGAATTCACGCCTGCGAGCGCTGCTAATAATGCGCTACTGAATGTTTCTCCGCCCGCCTGCGCGTCGAGAAACTTGCTGTCACTCAACGCCATGTAAGCCTGCGTCGGCAATTCGAGTGACTTGGCAACCGCAACATAGGCAACATTCAAATGTTGCGCCTCTATCGCCGCCATCGGCGAGCTTGCTGCCTTCATGTGGAATGTGGCGGGCGCACCGCCGAACAATACGGGTGTGCCGGGTCTTATGATTTGCGCCATCGTCAGCCCGGTCAGCACGTCAACGCAATGGAATACCAATGCCCCAACCAGAGTCACCGGTGCGATCAGTCCCATCAGCGTGACTGGCACAATCTCCACCGGAATGCCGGCCTCAACGCAATCCAGCAGATTCTGACAGGAGTCCTCGCCGTAACGGAAGTTGCCGGTGGCAGTGATCGTGAAAATTGCGAGCGGTTTCTTGACCAGTTCCGCATGGTCACTACGGAACAACTGCATCATCTCGACCATGCGAGGCACGCCGTGTTCGCTGAATGCGCCCGAAACAACGGGCTTCTTTGAAGTGATCAAGGTCAGATAAAGCCGCCAGGCATCGGAGACCTGCGACTCAATATCCTTGTTGGTTGAAAACGCCGTTGCGAGATAAGCAATGTGTTCCAGTCCGTCGCAAAGCCGCGCGTACTCGATGAAGTCGGTCGAATCTGACAACCGGGTCTTACCCGTGCGGTGATCGAGGATTATTAGTCCGCTCGACCCCGGCACAAAATGCACGTTATTACCGCCGATCTCCGCATGAGGATCTCCGTCGCGATTGTAAAGAGCGAATGATTTCGGCGTGCTCGCTATTGCGTCATCAACCACGCTGGCAGGAAACAGAACTCTCTTGCCAGTCTTGTCAGTCTTGAGCCCGTGATCGAGCATACGCTGACGCAGCTTGTCGCCACGAATTTCCATCCCGGTCTCGGCCATGATTCGTCTGGCTTCATCGAGGACTTTTCTGATCAGTTCGTCCGTCAGGATATTCAAAGTTGGTCGCATAATCCTAATCCCGCTTTCTTAGTTGGCCCGCGACATATGGGTCTGTTTTCGCCTGGCCACGTACTCGACTGCAATTACGCCGAATCTCTACTCTACGGCAGCGAGTTGGCGTCCTCCGATTGCAACGCGTCGAGGAACTCGTGCCGCCATTCTTCAGTACGGTCAACCTGGTTGAAACAATAAATATGGTGCCCGGCGATGTTATAGAACGGGTCTGCCACGTAAGGTGCCAAATTTACCAGCAGCTCATCGGGTCGATAGGTTTTCGACTTGAGCAGGTGAACTGCGATATTGCTGCGATTCTTCAGTAAACGTAGTGAATCACCAACGCCGATGCGCAGCGATGTCATTACCAGCGTGCTGCGATCCGAGACGCCAGGCAGGCCGATCCAGGCGGGCAGCGTGATACCGAGGTCGCGGATTTCGCGGAGCCAGCCGCCGAGGACTTCGGTATCGAAACACATCTGGGTCACCAGGTAGTTCGCGAACTCCTGTTTTTTCAGAAGTTGCTCCATGAGCACATTCCGACTGATGAATGGGTGACCTTCTGGATGCGCTGCAATACCGATTTCCGTAAATTTGTGGTCGAACTCGGAGATAGCACGCAACAAGTCAAGAGCGCAGGCAAACTTGCCGATCGGCTTCGGCGCGTCCCCTCCGGGTACGAACATGCTGATGATCGGCAGATCGTCGAGGCGTTTCATAATCTCCCGTAAATGCGCCTCGTTCCTGACCATTCTTGCGGCGATATGTGGCACGAGTTTGAATCCTCTTCGCGCAAGTCGCTCAACCATGTCCAGTGTGATTTCGACGCCTTTTGAAGGCGAGCAGGTAACCGCTATATAAGATCGCGGCTCCAGCACGTCAAGCTTCGATTCGATGGAGGGTGTTGGAAATACCTCCATATAAGCCTCTCTCACGGTATGCAGGAGTGCCTGGCGTTCTGTGTCTGATTTCAACCCCTTCATCGATGACATTCCCGATCAACGCTTGCGGCGTTTCCTGCCGCCAGTTGGCTGCGCTTCTTTGGCGGCCGGTAGCTCGACGACCTTGGCGAGCTCGTCGAATCTGTCTGACTGGTGCGGTATGGTCATCGCGGCCACAAAGTGATTCTGGAATTCTTCGGCAACAGCGGTTTCGATCTTTTCGATTTGCCGAACCTGTGCCTCGATACGTGGCCTTGCGTTTCTATCGAGCAGCGCAATGCGCGCGCCTGTTCCTGCGGCGTTGCCCGCCGAGGAGACCTTCTCCAGATCACAATCCGGAATCAAGCCAAGCACCATCGCGTATTTGCCGTCGATATGCGCACCGAATGCGCCGGCGAGTCGAATTCGATCCACCTTGTCGATACCGAATCGCTCCATCAGAAGTCGGGTACTGGAATAAAGTGCGGCTTTCGCAAGCTGAATAGCGCGCACATCGCTTTGCAAAATACGGATCGGCATTTGCCCGTCGTGCAGAACGTATGCGAAGGTTCGGCCGTCTTTAATAATATGTGGTGAACGTGAGCAGCCATCCCCGGATATTTTTCCGTTCTGATCGATGATGCCCGCAAGGTACATCTCGGCAACGGCTTCGATAATGCCGGAGCCACAGATGCCCGTGATGCCGGTTGCGGATACCTGTTCCGCAAACTGCGGATCATCGGACCACAGATCACAAGCAACGACCTTGAATCTGGGCTCCAGTGTTTCATGATCGATACGCACGCGTTCGATAGCACCAGGTGCGGCGCGTTGGCCTGAGCTGATTTGAGCACCCTCGAACGCCGGACCGGTCGGGCTCGATGCGGCAAGTAGACGATCTCGATTACCAACAATTATTTCTGCGTTGGTCCCCACGTCGACGATCAGAGATATCTCATCTCGGTCGTAGGGAGCTTCTGCCAGCAGCACGCCGGCACAGTCGGCGCCGACATGACCGGCAACGCAGGGCAGGGCATAGCAGTGTCCACCTGGATTGATCGCGACGTCAATGTCTGCTGCAAGCGCATCGACTGCCGAATCGATTGCCAACGCGAACGGGGCGGTACCGAGCTCAACGGGGTTAATACCAAGCACGAGGTGCTGCATGATCGGGTTGCCGACCACAGTCATTTCCATTACATCAGTGTTCTCAATTCCGGCCTGGGCCGACACTTCTGCGACCAACTCACTGATGGCATCGTGCACAGTCCGTATCAGATTGGCTTCTCCGCCCGCATTCATCATGATGTAAGAGATCCGGCTCATTAGATCTTCACCGAAACGAATCTGTGGATTCATTCTGCCCGCGCTCGCCAGAACTTCGCCGCTCGTCAGGTCGCAGAGATGTGCCGCGATCGTTGTCGATCCGACATCGATGGCGACGCCACATAAGCGCTCTTTGAGTCCCGGCCAGATCGCAACGATCTGCTCTTCGTTTCTTACCGCAACCGTGACCTGCCAGTTTCCCTCACGTAAACACCTTTGCAGTGTTTTCATGACGTGAAGTTCGCAGCCAAGATCTTCGAGTTGCCACTCGTTTTTTAACGCCCCCTTTAAGCGTTGCAGATCCCCGCTCGGGACGTGCATATCCGGTTGCTCGACCTCCACGAAATAAGGATGCACGACTGGATTGATAGCTATGTCGTGGGCTTCATGGGGCTTTCGAACAACCTGGCGGTGTACCTGCGAACTGGCAGGTACATCGATAAGCACGTCTGCCTGAAGCGTTGCCTGGCAACTCAGTCGTCGGTGATCGGCGAGCCCACGCCTTTCCATGAATCGTTGTTCGGCTTCACCCGGAGGAGACAGGTTGGCGGCTCTCGAGACAATGTTGTGCCTGGCGAATTCGCCTTCGGATACCAGAACCTGGCATCGACCACAAATGGCCCGCCCGCCACAGACCGAGTCGATGTCGACACCAAGGCTTCGCGCAGCGCTGAGTACCGACGTGGAGCAGGTGAAACGACCGCGTTTACCGGATGGCGAGAACACCACCAGAACATCTTTTTGTCGCGTGACGTTCATTACAGATGCGAGCCGTGCTAGCTGCGATCGGCTCGCCGGCGCCTGCCGCGGCGTCCGCTGCCTTCTGCCACAGGTTCTCTATAAGCGGCAATCCACTGCGCGCACTCAGCGTCATGCCCCATAACAATATTGGCTGCCCGTACAGACTGCATAAGCTCACTGTGCAGTGGATTGGTAATTGCGGAGGTCGTGCCGCTCGCTATCGCCATGCTGATGAACGCTGCATTCAGCCCATTGCGATTCGGCAATCCGAAGCTCAGGTTGGACGCGCCGCAAGTCGTGTTGACCTTGAGTTCAGTCTGCAAACGACGCACGAGTTCCATGACCTGACGCCCGGCGCTATTGATGGCGCCAATCGGCATCACCAGAGGATCAACGACAACGTCGGTCGAAGGTATACCATGATCGAGTGCACGCTCTACGATTTTCTTCGCTACTTCAAATCGGACGTCGATGTCCTCCGATATTCCCGAGTCATCATTTGAAATTGCGATTACCGCGCACCCGTATTTTTTGACAAGCGGTAATACTTGCTCAAGTCTCTCCTCCTCGCCGGTTACGGAGTTCAGTAGTGCCTTGCCCTCGTACACCTCGAGTCCGGCTTCAAGCGCCGCAACGATGGAAGAGTCGATGCTTAACGGAACATCGGTAATCGACTGCACTAAGCTGATGACCTCTGCCAGGATCGCTGGCTCGTCGGCCAGCGGGATGCCCGCGTTAACGTCGAGAACCTGTGCTCCGGCTGCGACCTGCGCCAATGCGTCGGCCTCTACGCGATTGTAATCACCGGCCTTCATTTCCTCCGCCAATAGTTTTCGCCCAGTGGGGTTGATGCGCTCACCAATTACAACGAAAGGCTGGTCAAAGCCAATAACAACTTCCTTGCTCGCTGAACTAATTACCGTGTTTGTCATGCAAATCTCCGTTATCGCTTCAGCTTTGCCATTGAATAACCTTCTCCGATATTTCGCGAGCCACGTTATCCAGTCCGGTGTGTACGTACTGGTATTCCAGACCGAGGTATTGGGCGTGGTTCTCGGCCAGTGCCGCGAGTTCAGACGAGTCTGACTGCGATAAATAGACCAGCCGCGTGTAATTGCCAAAATACTTCGGCATCAATTCCGGATGCTCGTCCAGGCCCAGGCCCTTCCTGATCAGCCGATCAAAGTGCAGCGTCAGAAAATCGGTCAGGTAGAAGGTGCCTGTTTCGGCTTCCGCCAGTTCGTGAAACACGGCCGAACCTGCAAGGAATTCGTAGCAATGCGCCCCTGACAAGCGCTCGACGCCGTATTCTCTTAGAACCTTGTCCAGCAATCCTCCGGTTCCGCAGTCTGCATAAGCAACAAAGATCTGCTCGAAATCGTCACGCTTGTCTTCGATCTCGGCTCGTATGGCCTCCGGTATCCTTTCCGGCCTGTTGTGCAATTCAGCGGGCAGGCACTGTATTTTCAGGTGCGTCCAGTTATTGAGCCGCTTGAGTTCCACGATCTCCCGGGCCAGCGCACCGCAGGCTATGAGCAATACAGGAGTCTTCATCGGGCGATACCAACGTTCAAACTACGCTGGAGAAGCTCGCTGCTCGAGTACCAATTGTTTAGCGATTTCCACCGCGGTGGCCGCGTCACGGCAGTAGGCATCTGCGCCCACCGCTTTGCCGAATTCGTCGTTCAGGGGTGCGCCGCCGACCATTACAATGTAGTCGTCCCGCATACTCTGTTCTTTCAGGGCATCTATGACCACTTTCATATAGGGCATGGTCGTCGTTAGAAGAGCTGACATGCCAAGTATATTCGGCTGATGTGTCTTCAATGCCTCAATGTACGTGTCGACATCCGTGTTAGTTCCCAGATCGATGACCTCGAAGCCCGCGCCTTCCATCATCATGCCTACGAGGTTTTTGCCGATGTCGTGAATATCTCCCTTGACGGTGCCAATCACCATTTTGCCGAGCGGCTCCACACCTGCCTCTGCGAGTATCGGTTGCAGTATTGCCATGCCGGCTTTCATGGCATTGGCAGCAAGCAGCACCTCCGGCACGAAGAGAATGCCATCACGAAAATCCTTACCCACGATGTTCATGCCGCCGACCAAAGCCTCGTCCAGCACTTTCTTTGCTTGCCAGCCTCGATCAAGCAAGATCTGCGTGGCTTCCGCAATCTCGTCGGCGAGACCGTCGTAAAGATCGTCGTGCATTTGCTCGACGAGTTCATCGTCCGGAAGCTCCGACAGAACAATATCTTCTTTTTCGTCAATTTCCTGAGGCATGTGCAAATTCCCCCGTGAAGTTAAAAACTGTCGGCAATATTCTTTCACTCCTCTCGGTGGCTGGGCATCCGTAGAAGTCACAAGCCGACGATGAAAAACAAGCACTTACATCGAGATCGAACCCTCGCGGAAGGTGGACGAACCAAGGAGGGCGTTGATTAGCACTGGCTGACCAGCAGCCGCGACTTTTTTTGCCTCATCGAGCACATTTTCTATATTGTCGGGCGTATCCAGCAGGAAGCCTTTCGCGCCCAGCCCTTCGGCGGCGAGATGATAGTCCGTATGCTGAAGTACGGTGCCGACATCATCATTGAGTATCTTGACTTGTTCGCGAGCGATCTGTGTCCAGCCGGCATCATTGCCTATGACCGCGATGACGGGAATCCCGAGGCGTGCAAAAGTTTCGAATTCAATCAGACTGTAACCGAACGCACCATCACCATAGATGATCCAGGTTTCACTGTGCGGACGCGTGAGCTTCGCACCCATCGCAAAACCGGCGCCAACACCGAGCGTGCCGAAGACGCCGGGATCCAGCCATGACAGCGGGCCACGCGGCCGAACCGTATACGAAGCCGTGGCAACGAAATCGCCACCATCTGCAACGATAATGCTGTCGTCGTCCAGCACGGCATTGATATTCTTCAACAGCCTGAGCGGATTGATGAACTCCGAACCCGTGTCTGCTTCAGCCGAGATTTCCCGTTCGCGGTCCTTATCCCGATCACGAAGTTCGTCATGCCATTCATTATGAATCGATAGCGGAGCATCAATCGCAGCCGCAAGATCACAGAGAAAGGCGCTGGCATCGCCATGCACGCCAATCGTCGGCCGGCGATTCATACTGAGATCGCGGCTGCTCCTGTTTACCGCAATCAGAGTAGCGCGCCGGGAGACGTGGCTGCCGTATTCCAGGCGAAAATCGCAGGGCACGCCCGCCAGAATCACACAATCCGATTCCTTCAATGCCGGTCGGCGTTTGTGTCGCATATGAAGTGGATGATTTGGTCCGAGTAGGCCGCGCGCCATGCCCGACAGGTATACGGGCATGCCGAGTTGCTCGATCGCTTGCGCCAGACTTTCAACTTCCCGCGATCGCAATATCGCCTGGCTGCCAACCAGCAATAATGGCTTTTTTGCCGCTGCTATCGCGCTCGCAACACCTGCAAGTTCGCTTTTGCTTGCCCGCTCGATCGGGGTGCTAACGGGGGCTGACGTTCCTGTCGCATTGCCATTTCCGAACTGCCGCTTCAGATGAAAATTCAAATAAGTTCTGAGCGCCCGTGCCGGGAGCGATGGGCCCGAAGGGGCGCCCTGTTCATACCAGCCGCGTATCACGGACTCGTCGTACAGCAGGTCGATCGGGCACTCGACAAATACCGGGCCCGGTACGCCGGTTTGTGCTTTAGCGAAGGCCTTTTCGAGAACGGGTGTGAGATCACGCACCCGCCGGACGGCTGCCGAGTATTTGACGTGTGGTGCGATTAACGCCGTCTGATCGATGTCCTGCAGCGCACCTTTTCCTTTGAGAACGGTGGGCGCAGCACCGCCCAGAATGACGACCGGAGACTGAGCCAGTTGTGCATTCTTGATCGCTGTTATGGTATTCGTCAGGCCGGGGCCCGCTGTCACCGCAGCGACTCCTGGTGCGCCGCTCAGACGTGCCACGGCATCGGCGGCAAATACAGCGGTGGCCTCATCGCGTACGTCGATAATGCGGATACCACGCTCTTTCGCGCCGGTCAGTATCGGGGAGATATGTCCGCCACAGAGCGTGAACAAATGCTTCACACCCTGTGCTTGCAACACTTCCGCAACGCGGTCGCCACCATGCATCACTGTTACCTCAGTCCTGTCGGCGCAGAATTTTCCAGCGAAAACACCATCAGCTCAGCACAGATTGCCTGCACCCGGCGATTTCATCGATAAATGCTCATCTATCTGGGCCATAGCCAACACAATACCACCCATGACAGCCGATCTGAGTCCGATAGCTTGTTAGCTCGACTAATTGATAAAAACGACAAAATCAGACGCGTACGGTGAGCTCGAAACCGCCTTGGAACGGGACCGTCATTGTACGAAACCGATTGCTCGGGTCATTCACAAATTCAAAGTAGTCGCGGTACTCATCGGCGTCCACCGTGGTGTTATCGCACGCCACGATGGCTCCGGGACGCAGGCTTGATGAGACCCGCTCGAGCGCGGGCAGTGCCACGTCCCAGATGTCGACCAGCATGAAATCCACCAGACCGCCGACGTCCTGGAGCGTCTGCCGAAGATCGCCTTCGCGGAGCTCGATAAATTCGCTCAGACCCGCTTCCCGAAAATTCTCACGGGCAGCTTCCGCCTTGCCGGGTTCGTGTTCCGTGCCGATCACCACCCCGTTCTCGACCTGGTTGTCGCGCACAGCGGCCGCCAGATACAGAGTCGATATCCCGAACGATGTACCGGCTTCGATCACACGCGTCGCTCGCAGGGAACGGCAGAGCTGGTAGCAAAACTCTCCCTTGTCTCGGTCAAGCGCAACCATCTTGTCCGAGAGGAAGCGATGCATATCGTCGTCACAAAAGTTCTCATGGTCGAGC
>Ga0255052_10001259_pt1 | contig 19299 bp, 19 predicted proteins | sample JV7_2_21_MG_FD_188632 | JGI IMG/M metagenome (GOLD analysis project Ga0255052, IMG submission 188632) | Seawater microbial communities from Jervis Inlet, British Columbia, Canada - JV7_2_21 | ecosystem: Environmental > Aquatic > Marine > Inlet | place: Canada: British Columbia | collected... | reverse complement strand
ATCTCGATATTTGTCTTACGCCAGCAAAATCGAGTTTCGCAAGCAATCCAATCCATGGTTCACGGGTGATCACGCCAAGATAACGGTAATCGATCACAACCTGGCATTCCTCGGGGGAATGAACATAGGCAGGGAATATCGCTATGACTGGCACGATTTGATGATGGAGGTAGATGGACCTATTGTCAGACAGCTGCAGTATGAATTTGACCAGGCCTGGGCGAAGTCGGGCTGGATGGGAGATTTTGCCTGGTTGAAAGCAGCCATTAAAGGGTACCAAGTCGATAATTCAGGTGAGGGTTACCCGATCCGGATTTTAAGTACTTCGATTCATGATTCTGAACTTTACCGCGCCCAGCTAGTGGCAATACGACGCGCACAGAATCATATCTACATCGAAAACGCATATTTTTCCGATGATAAAATTTTATTTGAACTCGCAAGAGCACGCCGCCGTGGTGTCGACGTTCGGGTAATACTGGCTTCGCATGGCGACAGCGGCATCTTCAATCTTAGCAATCAAAAAGCGATAAACAGTATGTTACGCAACGGTATCCGGGTATATAACTATCCGGGAATGACCCATGTAAAGGCTGCTGTGTATGATGGCTGGGCCTGCCTGGGCTCGGCCAATTTCGACAAGCTCAGTCTTCAGGTCAACCAGGAGATCAATCTGGGGACTTCCCATCCGGCCTTTGTAGCCGAACTCATGGAACGTGTTTTTTATCCAGATTTTGCGAATTCTTTCGAGTTACAGAAACCTTTGCCAATTATCAACCGCCACCATTTCGCAGAATTGATCGCTGACGAATTTCTCTGAGAGTATTTTTTAGGTGATATTATATTCGGGCCTCAATCACAAAGGAGATCGCAGTCATGTCGCAGACCAGACCGCTAGTGGATACCCTAAAACAAGAGCTGCGAAAACAACGCGTCACTTACAGGCGAGTTTCTGAAGCTCTCGAACTTTCCGAGACCAGCGTCAAGCGCCTGTTTTCAGAAGAAGCATTCTCACTAAAACGCCTGGAAAGAATATGCGAATTGTTACACCTTGATATTAGTGATCTGGTACACCTGATGGAGAAAAATATTGAGTTAACGACCCAGTTGACACTGGACCAGGAAAAAGAACTGGTTTCTGATACAAAACTATTACTGATGGCACTATTATTAATGAACAAACTGCGGTTTACCGAAGTGCTCGATACCTACGATATTTCCGAACCCGAGGGCATACAATTACTGGCACGACTGGACCGTATGAAAATGATCGAACTGCAGCCAGGCAATCGCGTGAAGCTAATGATTTCACAAAATTTTAAATGGATTCCCAATGGACCGATTCAGCGTTTTTTTGAAGACAAAGTCCAGTTGGAGTTTCTGAATTCCTCTTTTAACGAGGCTGGCGAGTTTCGAATTTTCGTATCCGGTATGATTTCGAGAAACGCAAATGCCGAGATTATTAAGAAAATCCAGCATCTTGCCGAGGAAATGAATGATATGAACCTGGCATCTGAATCACTGCCCCTGGAGCAACGCTTCGGTACCAGTTTGATGATGGCGATTCGACCCTGGGAGATTAATGTGTTCGAAGAACTACGTCGATCCCAGGACAGGCGTGTTTTCCGATAATGAAATTGTCTGCATCCCCAATAATCGATTTATTGGTCAAGCAATGATCAAGGTACTGACTTATAACATTCACAAGGGTTTCGATCGCTACAATCGCGATTTTGTACTGCATAAGATTAAAGATCACCTGCAAAATGCAGAGGTTGATATTGTGCTGCTGCAAGAGATACAGGGACGCCATCTCCATCACGAAAGTCGAATTTCTTCATGGCCGGATGTTAGCCAATTTGAATACCTGGCCGATAATATCTGGCCTCATTTTGCCTATGGTAAAAACGCGATTTATCGAAAGGGTCATCACGGAAACGCAATTTTAAGCAAGTACGAGATTGCCGAATGGAGTAATTTAAATCTATCCCGTTTCAAGCGTGCTAGTCGCAGCCTGTTGCATGGCATGATCGAATTGCCAAACAGTACAGGGCCACTGCACTTGTTGTGTGTGCATCTGGACTTGATAGGTTTCGAGCGTAAACGCCAGATCCGTGCTCTAAAGCACTACGTTGACTCCAATATCAATATATCTGACCCCATTATACTTGGCGGCGATTTTAACGATTGGCATGGCGGTCTGGGTGGTTCAGTGGAGTCGCAGTTAGGGCTGCAGGAAGCGTTTCGACAAATGAATGGTAAGTACGCCAAGACTTTTCCATCGCACTGGCCCATGTTCCGCATGGATAGAATTTATTATCGTGGGGTCAGTTTACTCGACTCGTACTGCATGGAGCGACAACCCTGGAGCGAACTATCTGATCATTTGCCCCTGTATGCACGTTTCGCGCTTTGATAGTGCCGGACGTGCATTCAGGTAACCAGTTATTCTTTAATCCCGATAAATATTTCACCGGTCTGACCGAGGATATCAATCAGGCCCAGAACGAAATAATTCTCGAAACCTACATCTTCAGGCTTGACACTATCGGCAATCAAATCTTGTCAGCGCTGGTTGATGCAATTGCCCGTGGTGTTAAGTTGAGATTGTTGATTGATGGGGTGGGTTCTTATTACGATTCGAGCCTGATCGCGGATCAACTCAAATCCCCAAACAGTGAAGTTCGAGTATTTCATCCTCTGCCCTGGGATTTTCCGGTTTACCGGCGGGCGTTGAAGGCAGGGCGTTGGTACTCCCAGGTTTTTTACTTATTCGCTTCAATTAATCGTCGCGATCATCGCAAACTCTGTGTCATCGATCGGAAAGTTGCCTGGTTGGGTAGCTACAATATTACTGCGGATCATTCGAATCTTTCATCCCGATCTGGAAATGATTACTGGCACGATACCGGGTTACGGGTAAGCGGGTCGGTCGTTCAAATGCTGGCGGCGAACTTTACTCATGTTTGGCAGCGCAAACTGGGCAGTATAAGCCAACGTTCCCGCCATTTTATGGCACGTGCAGAAATTAGACGAAGGCGCCAACCGAAACTGCACTTGATCAACGAACTCGAACAATGCAGACAGCGAATATGGCTTACCAATGCCTACTTCAATCCGACTAATCAGGTCTTAAAGCTTTTAAAACGTAAGGCGAAGGCAGGTATCTCGGTTCAGTTAATAGTCCCGAAGCGTTCAGATGTTGTTTTCTTTCCCCTATTATCACGCAGTTTTTACACCGATCTGCTAGAAAGTAACATTCGCGTTTTCGAATACGGTGCCCGGGTTTTACATTCTAAGACTATACTTATCGATGAGCAGGTGCTGGTTGGCAGTACTAATTTGAATTATCGCAGCCTGTTTCATGACCTTGAACTTGACCTGTTGCTGGATGACGCTCAGATGGTCGAACAAATGCGGGAAAGATTTTGTCGTGATATTTCAGATAGTGTCGAAATTACCCTGCGCCAATGGCAACAGCATCCATGGTTGCTGAGGTTTCTAGGCTGGTTATCCAGGTTTCTGCGCTATTGGCTGTAGTATGTCTGCAACCTGATTCGGGTCTTCATTTAGTCCTGGTTTGACGGCATATAGCTGGAACTATTCCTTATAGGTATCAAATAATTGCAGAATAAGTTACCTTAACTATACTTAGTAACTTATTGAATTTATTATATTAAGTTTAATTTCACTATCAGCGGTACTGAACTTCAGAATAATGAACGACTTAATAACCATGACAAGATATGAGCACGACTGAAAGCGGTTTTACCTGGCGTTCACAATCGGCGTTTGTCGTTGTGGCGGCCGGTGCAACTTTAAGCCTAAACGATTTCCTGACTTTTCCTGTCCTCGCGGGTCAAAACGGGGGTGGCGCTTTCTTGTTGCTATACATTTTTTTTCTATTTGTACTCGGACTGCCATTATTAATGAATGAATTGATGCTGGGTCGTTTAACCAGAACGGATCCAGCCGCCAGTCTGAGAACACTTTCCGATCAATACCGGGCCTCGGTTTACTGGAAACTTGCAGGTCTTAGCGCAATGCTTGCCGCCTTTCTGATCATTGCGACTTTCAGTGTGATTGCGGGCTGGTCGCTTGCTTACTCGTTTAAATCGATGGTCGGCGTATTCGATGGCGCAACGCTTGAGACTGCCAAAACCCAGTTTGATAGTTTCACGATCGACAGTGAGCGTATGACCTTGTGGCATACTTTGTTCGTAGTCGTGTTAGTTTCGATTTGCGGACAGCCTTTGAAAATCGGCCTGGAGCGGGTAACGCTGATATTGGTTCCACTGATGATTTTGCTGCTAATCACTGGACTCATTCTCGGGTTTACCTCCTCGGGACTGACGCAAAGCATACGACATACTTTATATGCTGACTTCTCTGCCATGGATTCGCACACACCAATCATCGCCTTGCAGCGTGCTTTCTACACACTCACCCTCGGAATAGGAGCGATGATGGCCTATGGGCGATACTTGCCTGCCGGAATTTCAATTGGATATTCGGCGGGCCTGGTAATTGCGGTCGAGTTACTTTTTTCTATTTTCACGGGCCTGTCAATTAATGCATTGTTGTTATCTGCCGGCCAACAGCCAGGCATTGACAGTCAGTTCGCATTTCGGGTTATGCCGGTAATTATGAATCAGTTTTCTTATGGAGGCTTGTTCAGTACCCTGTTTTTCCTGCTATTGACCATTGCTGCTCTTACTACATCAATCGCGTTACTCGAGGCCCCCATCACTTACCTGCAACGCAAGTGTTCGATTTCGCGTTTAAGGGCCGCGGTGATGCTGGGTGTTGGAATCTGGATGTTTGGCCTGGGTATTATACTGTCGCATACTGTCTGGAACGGTGATGGATTTACGGTTGCGTTATTTTTTGGGGATGAAGCCGTTCGCTTAATTAACAATGCCGGATTCCACGACGTATTGGTCTTTATTTCAAGTCACCTGATCCAGCCGTTTGTCGCCTTTTTTATATGCCTGTTTGTCGCCTGGAAAATTCCACGCGAGGTCAGCCATAAGGAATTCGCGTTATCCCGGCAGTACAGTTTTGAGATCTGGAACTACCTGGTCCGCTACATAATTCCAGTGCTATTGCTGGTAGTAATCCTGGCTGCTTTCGGGATCATTTGAAGTGCCAGAAATACGGCGCAGTGCCTTGATGCCTTATCCGGTTCAATTCATGTATGACATCGTAAATGATGTCGATTCCTATCCTGAGTTTTTACCCTGGTGCGGCGGTGTTAAGATTCATCAACTGGATAATTCCTCGATGGAGGCATCGATCTTGATGCGTGGCGCCGGATTAAATCACTGGTTTAAAACCCTCAACTCGATGGTACCTGGCCAATCGATTGAAATGGAACTGGTTGAAGGCCCATTTAGTAAACTCGATGGGCTATGGAGCTTTACCCCGATAGATTCCGAGGGCTGTAAAATCGAACTCAGGCTGCTGTTCGAAATGAAACAGGGTCTTGCATCTACCTTGATTGCCCCCGCTTTTTCACGTATCGCAAATACGATGGTTGACTCATTTTGTGATCGTGCAAGGGATCAATATGAGCGCTAAGACCATGATTGAAGTTGCTTATGCGACCCCAGATAAACAGGTTATTCTCGAACGTGAAATCGAATCTGGCACTACCATCCGTGAGGCCGTGAAACAATCAGGAATCAATCAGCACTTTCCCGAGATCGACCTCGAGAACTGTAAACTGGGGGTTTTCAGTAAGCCTGTCGCTACCGACTACGAATTAAGTGATGGTGATCGTATCGAGATATACAGGCCGTTGATAGCAGATCCCAAGGAAGTACGAAGACAAAGGGCTGCACAGGGTTTGAAGATAAAAAATGGTGGCGCTACGATCAACCAGGATTAAGAGTACCGTAGATTTTCGATAGCAAATCATTGGTGAAGGTCAAAGTCATCCGTTTTTTCTCAATTTCACCATCATCACCAGTTTTCAAATAATAAACATAGTGCCACTGATCAGGTTGATACAGGTCGACGATGGCAGGCGAGCCAAGCAAAAACTCGACCTGGCTACGCGACATGCCGATTTCCAGCTGCTGGAGCAGGGCGGCGTCGATCCTGTTTCCTTGCGGGACATCCATTCGATACACGCAACCGGAGGATGCTACAATGACACATCCCGCGATCAGGATTCTTTGAAATAGTCGTAAAATCATACTGCTGATTGCCGCGAAGGAAGGCGCGATAATACTGCTCCAACCGGGATGCTGCAAACACTGTGAGAGCTTTCTATGGAAACAGCCGATATTAAAAACGCAGGTTTAAAAGTAACCTTGCCGCGTATGAAAATCCTGGAGCTGCTGGAAAGTTCGGCTGACCGCCATTTAAAGGCTGAGGATATCTACAAAATGCTGCTGGACTCGGGTGAAGAAATCGCGCTGGCCACGGTATATCGAGTCCTGACCCAGTTCGAAACCGCCGGACTGGTAACCCGTCATCATTTTGATGGCGGACACGCGGTTTTTGAAATCAATGACGGCGACCACCACGATCACCTGGTTGATATTTCAAGCGGCAGGGTAGTTGAGTTTTATGACGAAATTATCGAGCAGCGACAAAAGGAAATTGCCGACAGGTACGGTTTTACGATAACCGAGCACACGATGGTGCTGTACGGGCATTTCGACGAGAAAATGTAGGCTGACAATATTGGTCGCGTCGATTAACTAATCGTTAGACCAGGTAGCTCCCCGAATTTTATCCTTCAAGCTGTCTCATTCCTGAGTAGCCAGCATTTCACTGGCATGGGCGCGGGTTTGCGCGGTAATGGTAACACCGCCGAGCATTCGCGCGACCTCTTCAAGCCGTTCTTCATTGCTTAACGGGATCACTTCCGTTGACGTTTCGCTGTGGTCGCTGGTCTTCGTTACTCGAAAATGGTGGTGCGCCTGGGAGGCAACCTGGGGTAAATGGGTGACGCAGAATACCTGTCTGTCTCGTCCCAGCAAACGCAACTTCTTGCCTACGATTTCGGCGACACCACCGCCAACACCACTATCGACTTCATCGAAAATCAGGGTCGGGATTTTGGACGATTCACTCATGATCACCTGTATTGCGAGGCTAATGCGTGAAAGTTCGCCCCCGGAAGCCACCTTCGAAAGAGGTTTTGGAGCCTGGCCCGGGTTGGTGCTCACAAGATATCGAATACTATCGATGCCATGCTTTGCAGGTTCCTGCTGGGGCTCGACACCAATAACGAATTGACCGTCCTCCATACCCAACTGCTGCATTACCTGTGTCACTTGCTCGGATAGTGTCGCAGCAGTTTTCCGTCGCTTCAGCGATAGTTCCCCGGCACTGAACAGGTAGTCGTCACGCGCCTTAACCAGATCGACCTGAATCGTCTCAACATTGAAGTTATCGCCTTGCAGCATTTCCAGTTCCTGGTTCAGTTCCTCGCTAAGCACGGGTAATGCCGCAACTTCGATACGATGCTTACGCGCCAGATTCTGGATGCCCGCGATGCGCTCGTTAATCGCTTCCAGGCGGGCACCATCGAGCTCGATTCCATCGCGATAATTGCGCAGTTCCGAGGTAGCCTCCTGCACCTGGATCAAGGCCGCGTTAATGAGTTCATGGCTGCTAACCAAAGCCTTGTCACTTTCCAGCAGCAAGCTTAACTTTTGTTCGCAGAGGCTAAGCACGGATTGAATACTTTGATCGTCGTTTTCGTACAGCTGTGCAAGTACCTGGCCCGTCTGCTCAATTAAGGCGTCCGCGTTTGAGAGGCGTCGATATTCGTCCTGTAAAACCTCGTACTCGCCTTCTGTCAGAGCCAGTTGATTCAACTCATCACAGTATAATCCGAGTAAATCGACACGCTGTTCACGCTCCATGGAACTGGATTGTGCCTGCTGTAAGCGTTGCTCCAGGGCTCGATAGTGATCAAATTTCTGCCGTACTTCATCCAGCAGGGCGTGCTCACCCAGAAAGGCATCGAGTAATTGTCGTTGTACCAGCGGTATCTGCAGGGATTGATGCTCATGCTGACCGTGGATATCGATCAACTTGTCACACAAGATCCGTAATTGCGCCAGGGTGGCGTTAAAGCCGTTGATAAAAGCCTTGCTGCGGCCATTGGCGTGAAGGACACGCCTGACTAAACATTCACCATCGGCATTCATTTCCTGGTCGGCAAGCCATTTGTGCACTGCTGGAGTATCGTCCAGGCGGAAACTTACACTTATTTCCGCTCGTTCTGCACCCTGGCGAATGAAATCGCTTTCGGCACGGTCGCCAGCGACCAGTTTGATCGCGTCGAGCAGAATCGATTTGCCGGCACCGGTTTCCCCGGTGAGTGCACTCAGCCCGGAATCAAATTCGAGCTGTAACGAATCGATGATCGCGAAGTTCCTGATCTGGATCGAATCGAGCACTAGTAATGTGCGCTCCAGTAGAGCTTGGCGCGCAACACCTGGAAGTAGTCGTAGTCCTCGGGATGCAACAGCGTTAGGGGTTTAGGATAGCGTGTAATACGCACCCGGTTTTCCTGGTTCACGATCGTGGTTGAATGCCCATCATAACTGACCTTTGCCGGCAATGAATCCTGTCCCAGGCGCACTTCAATAGGCTGGTCCGCAGGCAGAACAATCGGGCGGTTACTGAGCGTATGTGGACATATCGGCACGATTGCAAGCGTGTTAAGCGAGGGATGCATAATCGGGCCGCCACCTGAAAGGGCATATGCAGTCGAGCCAGTCGGCGTGGTTACGATCACCCCGTCAGAACGTTGAATATGGATTAAAACGCCACCACTCGAAATTTCATACTCAATCATGCTGGATGATTCATAGCTGTGAAGAATGATGTCATTGAGGGCCACATTGGTTGAAACCAGTTTGTCGCCGTCGTAAAAATGCCCTTCGATCAGGAATCGTTCCTCGACGCTGTAACGACCTTGCATCACTGCATCAAGGTAGGACTCAAAACGATCGAAAGAGACGTCTGCGAGAAACCCCAGTCGACCCAGGTTAATGCCCAGCAACGGCGTATCGACATCGGCAAGTGCTCGCGCAGCGGTAAGCAGAGTCCCATCCCCGCCAAGCGAAATCACCAGTTCGGCTTGTGCCACCAGCTCGGGCAGTGAAACGTTCGATACCCCGGGCAAGGGCTCGTCGAAATCAAGGCAATGCACGCCAACCGTAGCGTGTCGGGCCAGTACCGTGACGACCTGCTGAACCTTTTCCTGCCGCGCCTGCATATCACTACGGACGATGAGACCAATTGATTTAAAATTCGAAGGCATTATTAAAACTAGTATCCAGGATCCCTTGATTTACCGGGGTTTAGTATATAGCTTGTGTTTCACTGTATTAAATTTGCCGCTAAACTAGCGCCTTGCAACAATATATCAGACCCGATGAACGAAAAATACGAACTTGATGAACGCGCCCAGATTTTATTGCGGGAATTGATCAACTCGTATACGCGTGATGCTCAGCCGGTTGGTTCCAAGAATCTGGCCGAATTATCCGGACTAGACGTCAGCTCCGCAACCATTCGCAATATTATGGCCAAGCTCGAAGATATGGGTCTGGTCAATTCGCCCCACACATCGGCTGGTCGCATTCCGACCGAGGCCGGATACCGTTTTTTCATTGATAGTTTGCTCGAAGTAGACAATCTCGCAACAGCCTCGCAGCGGGTTATTTCAGAAACCTTTAGTGCCAACAAAACTTCCAGTGATCTGATTCATAGCGCCACCGATATTCTCTCGCGAATCACTCACCTGGCTGGGATTGTCAGCATGACTCATACTGCACCCGCGGAGGTGCGCCACATCGAGTTCATGAAACTGAGCGATCGTCGTGTATTGGTAATCCTGGTAATCAACAAGGACGACGTGCATAACAAGGTAATTCATGTTGAACGTGATTACAGCGATCTCGAGTTACAGCAGGCTGCACAGACTTTGAGTCGTTACCTGATAGGGCGCAGTTTCGAAAGTGCCCGAAAAAAACTACTGGATGAGCTTTCCGAGCTAAGAACCGATGTCAATTCAATATTGGAACCCGTTCTCGAAGCTATGGAAGAGGTTTGTAACATGAATGCGCATGATGACCTGCTCACAAGCGGTGAAACTAACTTGCTTCAGTATGCGGAACTCTCAGATATCAACAAGTTACGCAGTCTTTTTAAAGTATTTAATGAGAAGACCGACCTGTTGAAATTACTCGATGGCTGCACTTCGGCAAAGGGTGTCGAAATCTTTATCGGTAGCGAATCAGGGTACTCGGTTTTAAGCGATTGCAGCGTGGTTGGCGCCCCGTATGAAATCAAGGGTGAAATTGTCGGCGTGTTAGGCGTTATAGGTCCGACTCGTATCGCCTATGAACAAGTGATACCGATTGTCGATGTAACCGCAAGATTGTTAACTTCGGCCTTGAATACTCAGAAATAATCCTTAAATTGTACGCCAATAAATTGTCTCTGTTTCTAAACGGAGTAAATTCAATCCAACTAGCGAATCAGTTTCTACCGGAGTAGTCAATGTCGCCACAACAAACCAAAGCCCATCCGGACGATGAGCATGCCATAGCCACTGAAGCCGATGAACAGGCACAGCTCGAAGATGTCGTTCCCGAACCCGTTGCAGATGAGAGCGAGTCCGACGAGCCTGTCGAGATTCAGCTGGCAAAAGCTCGGGAGACAATAAAGGATTACTGGGACCAGATGATGCGATTGCGTGCCGAAATAGATAATAATCGCAAACGTGCAGAACGCGACATCGAGAGCGCCCACAAGTACGCTTTGAAGAATTTTGTTGAGAACCTGTTACCCGTGATCGATAGCATGGAAATGGGTCAGACCGCCGCCTCGGCCGATAATGCGACCCTGGAAAGCATTCGCGAGGGAACCGCGTTAACTACGAATATGTTAATCCAGGTTCTGGAAAAAAACGGACTCGAGCAGATCGATCCCGTGGGAGAGATTTTTGATCCTGAAAAGCACCAGGCCATCAGCATGATTGAGGTGGAGGGTGCAAAAACCAATACCATTGTCAATGTTATGCAAAAGGGATTCTTGTTAAATGATCGCCTGGTGCGACCTGCAATGGTTGTTGTTGCCAAGTAAATCACAAAAATAATTAGAATTTACTTGAAAGCAATAAAAATAACCCTACATCTGGTGTAAGTTTCTTTTAGAACAAATTTTTTGGAGTATATCTAAATGGGCAGAATCATAGGCATAGACCTCGGCACCACAAACTCTTGTGTGGCGATAATGGAGGGTGGCAAACCCAAGGTTATCGAAAATGCCGAAGGCGATCGTACCACCCCTTCCATCGTGGCTTTTGGCGCTGACGATGAAGTCCTGGTTGGACAGCCGGCAAAACGCCAGGCGGTCACCAATCCCACTAACACGCTATACGCCGTAAAACGCCTGATTGGGCGTCGTTTCGATGAAAAAGAGGTCCAGAAGGATATTGACCTGGTGCCCTATACCATCCTTAAGGCCGAAAATGGCGATGCCTGGGTCGAAGCCAAGGGCAAGAAAATGGCGCCGCCTGAAATCTCGGCTCGTGTACTGCAAAAGATGAAGAAGACCGCCGAAGAGTATCTTGGTGAAGAGGTAACCGAAGCCGTTATAACGGTACCGGCCTATTTTAATGACTCACAACGCCAGGCAACCAAGGATGCAGGAAAAATTGCCGGCCTCGAAGTTAAACGTATTATCAACGAACCAACGGCGGCTGCCCTGGCCTACGGCATGGACAAGGCTACCGGCGATAAAAAGATCGCTGTCTATGATCTGGGTGGTGGTACTTTCGATATATCGATTATCGAAGTAGCCGAAGTCGATGGCGAGCATCAGTTCGAAGTGCTGTCCACCAATGGTGATACTTTCCTTGGTGGTGAAGATTTCGATATGCGCCTCATCGATTACCTCGCCGATGCTTTCAAGAAAGAGCAGGGTATGGACCTGCGCGGTGACCCGCTTGCAATGCAGCGTTTGAAGGAAGCCGCCGAGAAAGCAAAAATTGAATTGTCATCGACCCAGCAAACCGATGTAAATCTGCCCTATATCACTGCAGACGCTTCCGGTCCTAAACATCTTAATTTGAAGATAACCCGCGCCAAGCTCGAATCACTGGTTGACGATTTAATCGCGCGCACCATCGATCCACTCAAGGTGGCTCTGGATGATGCGGGTCTTTCGGTATCAGATATCAACGATATTATCCTGGTTGGCGGCCAAACCCGTATGCCCAAAGTTCTGGAAGTGGTTAAAAACTTCTTTGGCAGCGATCCACGCCGCGACGTAAACCCGGACGAGGCAGTTGCCTGTGGCGCTGCAATCCAGGGTGGCGTCCTCGGTGGTGATGTTAAAAATGTGTTACTGCTTGACGTTACCCCACTTTCACTTGGAATTGAGACCCTCGGTGGTGTCATGACCAAGCTGATTGAAAAGAATACGACAATTCCGACCAAGGCGGCCCAGACCTTTTCAACCGCGGAAGATAATCAGACTGCAGTAACGGTACATGTACTGCAGGGTGAACGTGAAGTCGCCACGGCTAACAAGTCTTTAGGACGCTTCGATCTCTCGGATATACCGCCTTCGCAACGTGGTGTGCCCCAGATCGAAGTAACGTTCGATATCGACGCCAACGGTATTCTTAATGTATCCGCCAAGGACAAGGCAACGGGCAAGGAGCAGAAGATTGTTATCAAAGCCTCAAGTGGTCTATCCGATGATGAAGTCGATGAGATGATCAAAGATGCGGAAGCACATGCCGATGAAGATCGTAAGCATCGTGAAACCGTCGAAACTCGAAACCAGGCGGATGCGATGATCCACGCGGCAGAGAAGACAGTCAAGGATCTGAGTGAGCAGATTGAAGACGAAGATAAGACCAGGATCGAATCTGCGATCGAAGATCTGAAAAAGGCTTTAGAGGGTTCGGACAAGGACGATATCGATGCCAAAACGCAAGCTCTTGCCGAGGCATCCAGCAAGGTGGCTGAAAAGGCTTATTCAGCTGCCGCCGCAGAAGCCGGACCAGATCCGGTTGATGCGAATGCATCGGCACAGTCGGATGCCAGTGAAGATGTTGTCGATGCCGAGTTTGAAGAAGTAAAAGAAGACGACAAAAAGTAACGGTTTTTTCTGATCGTTATAAACCTGGCGCGATTTATCGCGCCGGGTTTTATTATTTGTAGAAACGAGTCAATGTCACAACACGATTATTACGAAGTTCTCGAAGTTTCAAATACTGCATCGGATGCCGAAATTAAAAAGGCGTTTCGTCGCCTGGCGATGAAATATCATCCGGATCGCAATCCTGATGACGAGTCAGCTGAAATAAACTTCAAGGAAGCCAAGGAAGCTTTCGACGTACTTTCAAATCCCAACAAACGCGCAGCCTATGACCAGTTCGGACACGCCGGTGTCGATCAATCAGTCGGTGGGGGCGGATTCAGCGGGGGTGGTTTCGGTGACGCCTTCAGCGATATTTTTGGGGATATTTTTGGCGGCGGCGGTGGCCGTTCGCGCGTGCGCAAGGGCGCCGATCTGCAGTACAACCTCGAATTAACCCTGGAGGATGCCGTCAGCGGTACCACGGTTAAAATTCGTGTACCTACCTTGAAACACTGTACTACCTGCTCAGGCAGTGGCGCAAAACCCGGGACTTCTGCGGAAACCTGCAGTACCTGTGGAGGACACGGCCAGGTACGTATGCAGCAGGGGTTTTTTTCGGTGCAGCAAGCCTGTCCCAATTGTCGCGGCAAAGGCTCAACCATCAGTGATCCCTGCAATACATGCCACGGTGCCGGACGGGTAAAAGAACACAAATCTCTATCCGTAGAAGTGCCTGCGGGGGTCGATAATGGTGATCGTATCCGCCTGTCAGGAGAAGGCGAGGCAGGCGATGCAAGTGCTCCGTCTGGCGATTTGTTCGTTCAAATACATGTCAAACCACATCCGATTTTTGAACGTGATAATGCTGATCTTTACTGCGACGTACCCATTAGCATCGTTACTGCCGCGCTTGGCGGCGAGCTCGAGGTACCCAGTCTCGAAGGCAGATTAAGTCTGAAAATACCAGCGGGTACCCAAACCCATAAGCAGTTTCGGATGCGCAGCAAGGGTGTCAAACCGGTTCGAGGCGGTCCAATCGGTGATTTAATCTGCCGCATTGTTGTCGAAACACCTGTAAAATTGAACGCCGAGCAAAAAGAACTACTTGAGCAATTTGCACAATTGATGGATAAGGCGGGGAAGAAACACAGTCCGAATGAAAATTCCTGGGTCGATAACATGAAGAAGTTCTTTGAAGATATGAAATCTTGAGACATTAAACCCGGGAGACCACTAGTGACTCGAATCGCAATTGCAGGCGCAGCAGGACGGATGGGCAGGAATCTGGTTATCGCCTGTAACGAGGCCGGCGATATGGAGTTAACCCAGGCCCTGGAGCAGGATCAAAGTCCATCTCTCGGCATGGATTGCGGTATGCTGGCCGGACTGGCCCCCAATAAGGTTTTAATCAGCGATCACCTCGACGCCAGTTCGTTTGATGTACTGGTCGACTTTACCCACCCAAGCGCTACCACCCACCATGTCGATTTTTGTTCAAAACACGGCAAAAAAATAGTTGTGGGCACCACCGGTTGTGACGCGGGACTAGAACAAAAAATGCACACCGCAGGACAGGAAATTGCCATCGTTTATGCCCCGAATATGAGTGTTGGGGTAAACCTTTGTCTTAAACTGTTACAAACGGCCGCCGCGGTTCTGGGCGATAGCGTTGATATTGAAATAATCGAAGCACACCATCGCCACAAGGTAGACTCGCCGTCCGGCACCGCTTTGAAAATGGGGCAGGTGGTTGCCGAAACCCTGGGCCGCAATCTAGATGATTGTGCGGTTTACGGTCGTGAAGGCCAGACCGGGGCCAGAGATCGTAAAACCATTGGCTTTGAAACGATCCGTGCCGGGGATATCGTCGGCGAGCACACGGTATTATTCGCGGCCGAGGGTGAACGTATCGAAATTACGCACAGGGCTTCCAGTCGCATGACCTTTGCGCACGGTGCGATTCGGGCATGCCGCTGGTTAGACCAGCGGGAAAAAGGCATTTTTAGTATGCAGGACGTACTCGAGATCGCGTGAATTCACATTAGATAGTCAATGTAAGCACATGGATTTAAAACGTTTTACCATTTTTCCCGCCATTCACCTGCGCAATGGAGAGGTAGTGCGTTTCACCCAGGGTGATACCGAAAACCCGGTAGTTTTCAATACCGATCCAGTTGCATGCGCACGCCAGTGGATTGACCAGGGTGCCGAATGGCTGCAAGTTGTCAATCTTGACGCCGCCTTCGACGAGGACGCCAGCCATAACTGGGAACTCATTAAACAGATAACTGCGCTCGACGTAAATATCCAGTTCGGTGGCGGCATCCGCAGCATTGATGATGTCCACTGGGCGATGAAATCGGGCATCAAGCGGGTCATTATCGGGACTTCTGCTGTTGAAAATCCGCAAATGATGGCGGAGTCGATTGCAGCTTATGGCAGTGATGCCGTCGTGCTCGGGATCGATGCCGATGCCAAGGGCGAAGTCCAGATTCATGGTTGGCGTGCAGGTGGAAGCGTCCAGGCAACAGCGCTTGCGATTCAAATGCGGCAATTGGGAGTAAGCACGGCAATTCATACCAGTATTCATCGTGACGGTTCGATGACCGGGGTCGATCTGGAAGCATCTATTGACCTTGCCGACATGAGCGGTTTGCGAATTATCGTTGGCGGCGGTATCGGCTCAATGACGGATGTGCGTGAGTGCTTTAACAACGACGGCATCGATGGCGTAATAATCGGTAAGGCACTATATACCGGTAATGTCGACCTGAAGAAAGCGCTCGATATTTCCAGTCATAAAGATTCCTTCGAGGCCGGGTTATCCAAATGGAAGGCTGATCAAAGCATGCCCTGGAATCGATTTGGATATGAACTGGTCGAACATAATTTGAAGAAACATATCCCGATGGATTCACGACCACTGCGTATTCTTGATGCCGGTGGCGGTAACGGGCTTGACAGCCTGGCGCTGGCGCGCATGAATCACCAGATTGATATTGTTGATATCTCCCAGCAGATGCTCGATGACGCTCGTGCCAATGCAGCGTTGGCCGGTGTTACCGACCGCCTGAGTATTCATGCGATGGATATTCTCAACATTGGCAGTAAGTTTTCCGAGAACGAGTTTGATATTGTTCTCTGTCATAACGTAATTCAGTTTATCGACGAGGTAAAACCGCTGCTGGAGGCTCTAAAGCTGGTTTTGAAGCCCGGCGGTTTTGTGTCGTTGATTACCACTAATCAATATTCATTACCCTACCAGGCGGCCTTTCTGGAACAAGATCTGGATAAAGCCTATGACCTGCTCGACCAGAGCGATCAATACAACTCGATATTTGATATCAATGTGCATGAATACCGCCCTGACGAAGTTATCGACTGGCTCACTGGCATGGGACTAAATCTCGAAAAACACTACGGGATTCGGTGCCTTTACAATTACTGGGGTACCAATGAATTAAAGGAGGATTCCGTGGTATACAAAAAACTGAAGAAGCTCGAAATGGAGTTTACCGAACGCGACCCCTACAAGCTTACTGCGAGGCAGTTCCAAATCATCGCGCGAAAGACCTGACCTGTCAGACGCATAAACATCTTTAACGCATTGTCACCAGCTCCTCTGAGCTGGTTGGATGAATCGCTACAGTGTCATCGAAGTCTTGCTTGCAGGCTCCCATCCGTATTGCTACCGCAAAGCCCTGCAGCATCTCGTCGACCGCAGGTCCTATCATGTGGCAACCAATAACCTTTTCTTCTTCATCGAGGCATACCAGTTTCATCGCGGTAGGCACGTCGTGCCCACTGATCGAGTTGTACATCGCCGTAAAACGGGTCTGGTAAACTTTGATCCGATCCCCGTATTCTTCTCGTGCCGCTTCCTCGGTAGCGCCTACGGTTCCGATCGGTGGGTGAGTGAATACCACGGTTGGAATCAACTCGTAGTCGAGGTGACGCTCGGGCCGATTATTGTAGAGGCGATCCGCCAGCCGTCTGCCAGCGGCAACCGCAACCGGGGTTAGAGCAGCCCGTCCGGTTACATCTCCGAGGGCAAAAATATGAGGCTGATTGGTACACTGATATACATCGGTTTCGATAAATCTTTTCTGATTTATTCCGACGTCGGCATTTTCCAGTTTCAGCGTATCAAGGTCAGTGGCCCGTCCAATGGCATAGATCACCTGGTCCACCTCCTCAAGTCCAACACCATGATTGTCATCAACTTCCAGCAGGCCAGATGCCGCCCGCCTAATGTGGGTAATTTGACAGTTGGTTCGAAGCTCGATGCCGGATTTGGCAAGCTCTTCCAGCAGGGTTGTTTGAATCAGGCTGTCGAATTCACCCAGTACATGATGTTTGCGTAAAAACAGGGTGACATGGCTTCCCAACGAGTTCAGTACGCCAGCCAGTTCTACCGCGATATACCCCGAGCCCGCTATCGCGACGCGTGCCGGCTGTCGATCGAGTGCGAAAAATCCATCAGAAGTGATGGCATGTTCCGCACCGGGTATGTCCGCTACCCGGGGATGTGTTCCGGTCGCAATCGCAATGTGTTTCGCAGAATATTGTTTACCATTAACGGTTACGGTGTTGGCGTCGACGAAACTGGCCTCACCTTCAATTTCATCGATACCAAGTTCTTTCATGTAACCGTGATACCAGTCATTGATTCCGCTGATGTATCGTTCCCGCTTTTCAACCAGTTTGGACCAGTCAAATCCGTTACTGGTCAGGTTGTAACCATAACTACCGGCATCGTCGATCATATGAGCCAGGTTCGCTGCAAACCACATGATTTTCTTTGGCACACAGCCCACGTTGACACAGGTGCCGCCGATGTCGCCACGTTCCACGATCGCACAACGTTGGCCATAGCTGGCTGCGCGTTCCGCAATAGACAGGCCACCACTTCCGGCGCCAAGCGTGATCAGGTCATAATCGAATTCATGTGCCATGGTATTCTCCGAGTTTACCGGCGCGCACTGTAGCAGTTTTCTGATAGATTTTTTATCCCTCTGAAGACATAATTCGCCGAAATCTGAAATGGTCAGGTGAAATGTTTAAATTTATAAGATTCCTGATAACCCATGGCATTGCGTTGGCTCTCGGCTTTGCACTGGGAATTTACCTGTTGCCAATACTGGTGGCACCGGAAGGGCCCAGTGACGCTGAAGTGTCATCTTCTACGTCGCAGGCCATGTTCAGTGCTCTATTCCGCAAAGATCTGCCAGGTAGCGATTTCCTGCATTGGGGGGAAGGGACGATTTCGATTTCGGCAAAGCAAATCGGCTTTATAGGATCGCTTGCACCGGGACCTGATTACCGACTGTACCTGACTCGAAAGCTTGTTCTGAACGAACAGGAATTCATGAATATAAAGAGCGAATCGGTCGTTGTCGGGGAGGTTAAAACCTTTAGTAATTTTATCCTGCCGATGCCGGATTCTATCAATCCGTCCGAATACAGTGCAATTGTTGTCTGGTGCGAAACTTTCGGTGAATTTATAACGGCCGCAAAATACCAGTAGCCCGCCCTTTCAAATCTTAAAAAGCCAGCGAAGTACCGCCATAAAGCTTTCCGGCCTTGACGTCACCATCCCCGTTCCTGCTTATCCTGGGCAGTAATAACCAATAGCTCTTTTCTTCCAGCAGTATATGCAGGGTTAGTTCACCATTTTCATGGCGCTCGGTTTGAAAGCGTATATTCTTGAATAAATCAGTATCGCGAAGTTCCTGGAGCGCATTATTAAACATCGGAATACTCAATATCTGCCCACTGCGGATGCCAGTCCATTTTATGATGTATTTTTTCTGGGTGACTACGTTCCCGCTGATGAGAATCTGGTCGCCTGGTAATCCAATCGTTTCGGGGCTAATTCCGATTAGCGACGCATGGCCAGTTACCGGGTATCCCGCATAACAGATTACCATCCACAGCAAGCCAGGGAGAAAAGACCTCTTGTAGATTGGCATTAACTAATCTTGCGGGCCCCAGAGGATCCGGTCGAGGCTATCTTCAGTTTCGAGTTCAATAATTTTCGCGCCATCGAAGCGTATGCCTTCCTGCTTTAACAACTGTGCCTGCTCCTGGTAAGAACGGGATCCGATTTCAAATGCCAGGGTTCGATTCGAGCGCACCACACGAAACCAGGGCAGGGGATCAGGAGAT
>Ga0255052_10001258_pt1 | contig 19304 bp, 12 predicted proteins | sample JV7_2_21_MG_FD_188632 | JGI IMG/M metagenome (GOLD analysis project Ga0255052, IMG submission 188632) | Seawater microbial communities from Jervis Inlet, British Columbia, Canada - JV7_2_21 | ecosystem: Environmental > Aquatic > Marine > Inlet | place: Canada: British Columbia | collected... | reverse complement strand
AGATTTATCCAGTCAAACGGCACACCGCCAACAAGCGCGTCGGCGAGACATTGCAGATTCAGCGTGTCACCTGCACCGGTCATGTCACCCGTTGCAGATACGACCGCGTTGCCCTCTGCGTTAAAGGATATGAAATCCGGGTCGCAAGGGTTATCGATCGCAGCAGCGATGTCGGGCACACAAGCAGTTGCTAAAAAAAATGCTATTGGCAAACAGATGGGAATCGACAGACGCGGAAAAATACGGCTAAACACATTCATCTCCTCAACTCGTTCGTTCAATTATCGCGGTCTCGAATGAACAGTAGCGCCACCCCACCGGAGAGTTCAACTGCGAGCGGACTGGCAAGGAGATGGACCGGGTTCAAATGGTATGAACCCGGCCCCTTTTCCTACTGGCCGAAATGGGTGGTAAACCGAAGCCCGAATTCACTGGCATCGTTGCTGAGGATGACCAGGATGTAATCGCCAACGTTCAGACGCGCGTTATCGTAGCGCTCGTCGGTAATGTTGCGGCCGTAAGCGGCCAGCGTCCATTTGCCGTTCGGTGAATGATAGGCAACATCGAGATTGATCAGGGTGCGGCTATCAATACCTGTATACCGACCCGGATCATTGGAGGGTTCACCCCACATTTTATCCCGGTATGACCAGTCTGCCCTTAATACCAGGTCGGCGCCGTTGCCCATGGTCATGGTGTACTCCGGGCTGATGGACGCGGTCCACTTGGGGGTCAGCGGCGCCACGGCGACGGGGTTGGGGTCTTTCACATCGGCGTCGATATACCCCAGTGTCGTGTACAGGACAAAACTGTCGGTCGGTGCCCAGGCACTCTCCCATTCAACACCGGCGGATGTCTGGTCGACAATGATATTGACGGTGTTGAACCCGGCCCCCTCGGTGGTGCTGACCTGATAAGGCAGGTCTGAGTAGTCGGTGTAAAACACCGCGATGCCCATTTGCAGGTTATCCAAAGGTGTTCCTTTCAAACCGACTTCATAGTTCGTGGCTGTGACGTTCTCATTGGCCGTGAAGCAGTTTGGCTGGCTGACATTGCCCGGCTGGGAGAAATCAAGGAACCCGAACAGGCAAAACGGCCGAGGCGGGAACTGGCCGGATTGGTAACCGTTCTGGATCGTGCCGTACAGGTTCATGCGGTCATTCATCTCGTACGAAGCTGCGATCTCCCAGGACACCTCGTCCCATTCGCGTTGCTTGGTGTCTTCGATCAGGCTGCTGTTGATATTGATGGAGGCGGTCTTGTCATCCTCGGTGTAACGCAGACCACCGGATAAACGCAAACGGTCGTTGACCTGGTAACCGAGGTTGGCGTATATCGCCTTGCTGTCCATTTTCTGGCTCAGCAGGAAGTCTCCGAGTGCAAAGGGGTTCGATGCAGGTGGTCCCTGGAAGACGGTGCGATGCTGGAAGTTCTCGCCTTTTTCATCAAAGAAGTAAAGGCCTGCTACAAAATCTAACGCACCGTACTCACCGTTTATCTGTATTTCGGTCGACTTCTGATCAGCAAAGCCCACCTCCGGGAAAGACATGATGTCTTCAGGCAGGCTGTCATCATCGAGACCGGATTCATATTCAGAACTCCTGTCACTGTAAATCAGCTTCGCATCCAGGTTGTCCGTCATCGCCCAATCGGCAGTGAATGAAAAACCGTCGGCCTCGTTGGAAATATCAACCTGGTCGACCTGGCCCGTGTCGTTATCATAGGGGTCCTTGGAATAGTCGGAGTTGCGGTAACCATTCTGGTACAAAAACCCGTTGGGGACTTCGTCAATCAGGGTGGCGTAGGGCCGCAGACCGCCCTCACCGTCGTTCTTGTCGTAGGTGAACAGCAGTGAGAAGCGGTCGTTTGGCGCCCACCTGGCCGCAAACCTGCCGGACCATTCCTTCATTTCACCGACTTCGGTTGACGTGTCAATGTTGACGAAATCACCAAGACCATCACGGCTCGTGTAGGCGCCGTTAAATGAAATTGCAAACGTCTCGCCCAGTGGTGCGTTGTAATAAATATCACCGTTCAGACGGCCACGGGTTCCGACCATTGCCCGGAAAGTCCCGCCATGTTCTTCACCGGGCTTCTTGGTAATGATGTTGATAGCACCGCCGATTGAATTACGTCCGTAAAGGGTGCCCTGCGGTCCACGTAACACTTCTACACGCTCAATATTGGCCAGGCTCCAGTTCTGCCCGACCTGGCGGCCGAGATAGACGCCATCGACGTAAACGCCTACGCCGGGGTCGGTTGTTATCAGGTGGTCCTGCAGGCCAATGCCCCGGATGAAGGCGTTTACCGAAGAGGTGTGGCCGGCGGAAAAGCCCGTGACGTTCAGGTTGGGTACGAACTTGCCAATATCGGTCAGGTCGGTAATACCCTGTTTCTCGATCGTGTCAGCGGTAAATGCGCTGATTGCCACCGGTACATCGTAAATGCTTTGTTCACGCTTGGTGGCGGTGACGATGACTTCTTCAAAAACCGTTGCCTTTTGCGCTTCCTGTGCCAAAGCGGTGGTTGTTACGAGACCGCCGGCTAGAGACAGCCCTATGGCCGTCAATAGCAAGTTTCTGCTATTCATGATTGTTCTCCTGGTAGATGATTATGTCGTAGTGTCGTAGACGATTGTTGCTACGCCATGTAGCTTAATTGTAATCCTTTTCTCCCGTTCGTGCAGGCTTAAATAAACGTCTTTTTAACAAATCCGCAAGAGCAGAAACACGATCACGGAGGTGAATAGCGCATTGGTATGTGCGGTCTGTCAATTCGCCATGACGGCACCAAACCATGATAAATTACCAGCGCCAGCGAACTACGCGGGGCAAGGCTTATGAGCAGCAATATGGAAGCACTCTGGAAGACCGAAGACTGGTGGACGGTGTGGCTCGGACTCAGGCTCGTGCTGCTGGCGCTTGCGGTTTCTCTTGCCGGGGGTTCGATCAGGGCCGGGGCAGTGACCCCCGGTACCTGGTGTCACCTGGTCAAACTACCGGTATGCTTCAGGTCCTCGTTGCGCGCTGAATACTACATCAAGACCATACAATTGGCCCCGTCCCTGGAGTAACAACATGATTCGAAAATTTGCAGTTATCGTCCTGTGCCAGTTGCTGGCCGCTTGCGTGACGCCGCCAGTCTCGTACGGCCTCATCCTGCGCGGAGGCACCATTTACGACGGCAGTGGAGGGACACCCTACGTCGGCGACGTGGCCATTGAAGATGATCTGATCGCCGCAATGGGTGACCTGGGACCCGCCACGGCACAACTTGAGATCGATGTCGCAGACCTCGCGGTGGCACCCGGCTTTATCAACATGATGTCGTGGGCCAATGAGTCACTGATTGAAGACGGTCGTTCGCAGAGTGACATCCGCCAGGGTGTGACCCTGGAAGTCATGGGCGAGGGGGAATCCATGGGTCCACTCAACGAAGCCATGAAAGCCGAGATGACTCGGTTGCAAAGCGATATCAGCTACGCTGTCGAATGGACCACGCTCGCACAGTATCTCGAATACCTGGAACAGCGCGGTGTATCGCCCAACGTGGCATCGTTTATCGGTGCCGCCACGCCACGGGCGTACGTGATGGGGCACGACGACCGCGTCCCCACACCCCACGAACTCGACCAGATGCGTGCGCTGGTGCGCCAGGCAATGGAAGAGGGTGCATTGGGCGTAGCGTCATCCCTGATTTACCCACCCGGGAGTTTCGCAAACACCGATGAGTTGATCGCGTTGTCTGAAGTGGCTGCCGAGTATGACGGTATGTACATATCACACATGCGGGACGAGGGCGCCAATATGCTCCCGGCCATAGAAGAATTGCTGGCCATCGCCCGCGGCGCCGGGATCAGGGCCGAGATCTACCATCTCAAATCGTCCGGGCAGTCCAACTGGCCTCTGTTTGACACGGCCATCGAGATGGTCGAACGCGCCCGGGCACAGGGCTTGCAAATCACAGCTGATGTTTACACCTACCCGGCGGGCAGCACCGGGCTCAATGCAGCGATCCCGCCATGGGTCCAGGAAGGCGGTTTCGATGCCTCGCTGGAGCGTATGAAAGACCCTGTGCTGCGTGAAAAAATCGCAGCTGAAATGCTTGAGCATTCACACGCATGGGAGAACATGTACCTGGGTTCCGGCACACCGGATAACATCCTGCTGGTCGGGTTCAAAAATGAAAAACTCAAACCACTGACAGGCAAGACGCTGGCCGAAGTCGCACAAATGCGTGACACGGATCCCCGCTATACCGCAATGGATCTGATCATCGAAGACGGCAGCCGGGTATCAACGGTCTATTTTACCCAGTCCGAGGATGTCGTGCGCCAGGCGATTGCCCTGCCGTGGGTGAGCTTCAATTCTGATGCGGCATCACTGGCCCCGGAAGGCGTATTTCTAAAAAGCAGCCCCCACCCGCGGGCCTATGGCAGCTTTGCGCGTGTCCTGGGCAAATACGTTCGCGACGAACAGCTGATACCGCTTGAAGAGGCGGTTCGCAAACTGGCCAGCCTGCCGGCCGAAAACCTCAGGATCGACCGCCGGGGCAGATTGAGCGAAGGCTATTTCGCTGACGTCGTGGTCTTCGATCCGGTTGCGATCAAGGACCACGCCACCTTTATCGATCCCCATCAATACGCGACCGGCATGATTCATGTATTTGTCAATGGCGAGCAGGTTTTGCTGAATGGAGAGCACACCGGAGCCACCCCGGGCCGGGTCGTGCGTGGGCCGGGCTGGAAAAGGTAACCGCAAGACGAAACGACGCGCCACAGAGCACCGCATTGAAAAGTTTCCTTGGTGAAATGTTCGGGCTAATCAGCGGATTGCCTGCAGGCCCGAGTTCGACTGGTGCAATATGCGGGTTAACCGGGCGTCAACCACTGCACCATTTGACGGGTCACCCTGGGGCTGCTCAGCAACTCCATGTGCTTCATTCGATAAGCAATCCATTGTGAGGTATTCATAAACGCCAGCTTTCGCGTGGTATCGTCATGGTGACCCAGTGCGCTGTGCAAAGGCACAAGTCCATCGCCAACCAGGCGGTCCGCCAGCACGCCGCGCCTGGCTGCCCTGGTTGCGGCGACGGTGTAGCACGCTACACCCTCAGGTAAGGAAACAGGCTGGCGGTTGTCGGTTCCTGGATGAAAACGGTCGTGGCTCTGCCAATCCTGATCGAGCACATGGCCGTAGCGGAGATCGGTTATACCGGCGCTGCGCAACCGGCCAAGTGTGGCGAAAGGTATGGTGTAGGGCGTGCTGCTCAAAAACATCGCCATCCAGTTGCCGGCCCGCTCCAGCGGAGCACCATGGTGCGGTGTGCCCAGAAACACGATGTTCTTAAGATGATCCGGCCAGCGCAAGGTCTCCTGTTTGGCGTAAAAATGGGCGCTGCGGATCAGTAAGCCTCCCATACTATGGGCCACTACACTCAGTTCTTCGACCGGTGTGGGCCACTTTGTGACCAGTTGCTCCAACTGCGACGACAGTTCGCGTCCATTGTGTGAGATGTGCAAGCCCGAGTTATAACGCAGATACACGGGCGTGTAACCCAGGGCCGAAGCCAGGGCTTCACCATGGTCAGGCGCATGGCCCTTGTGCAGAGCGTGTCGTTGCAGGTCATTCGTGCACAGACCATGGATCAGCAGCAACAATTTACCCGGGGCCGCCGGCGTTGACGGCAGGGTCTGCCAGTTCAGTGCTTCGTCCCCGTAACGCAGTGTCATGGGGGTTGCGAACACGTTGTTGCCGGCCAGCAGGCGGTCACCAATAACGCCATTGAGTATCGCGAGGATCGCTTCGCGTCCGGGCGTGTCTCGTTTGGACGCTTCAGCTGATTCGAACAAGGGCTGCAGCCTGGCCAGCACCGTTTCTGTGCCTTTGCCCCCTAGCTGCGTGGCCAGGTGGACACCCTTGTAGACCAACCCGGTGACGCCACGGGTTTGCCCCGGTGTTTTGCTGCCGGGAGCACCCATGGTTTTCCACACCGCCTGGTGTACGCCCTCGGCGATACGGATCACACCCACACTGGCCTGCGTTGCCAGTTGCGCAATACCCCGAATGTCCGAGATGCGCAGGTTTTTCAGTTCGTTCAGTAATGACAAGGGCTGATTTCTTCGTGACCGTTGGTATCCGTAAGCGTACTTGCTCAAGCAACAATTGCCCAGAAATTCATCTGCGGTATGGAGTGGTCCCCGGGGATGGGTATCCGTGTTCCTGGCGTGTTTTCCACGATATCGGTTTCCGCGATGCCTTATCATGTATTGCTTACAGAAGTTTACAAATCAAAAAGAGAATTTTTATGTCCATCTCCGGTTTACAGCTACGGTCTTTGGTGAAGGAAGATAATACCCTTGAGCTATCACTGGTAGAGGTCGATATGCCGGAGCCAGGTGCGGATGAAGTCATTGTCAGGATCGAGGCAAGCCCTCTGAATCCTTCCGATCTTGCGTTATTGCTCGGCCCTGCCGATGTCAACAGCGCCACGGTGAACGGCACGCTCGAGCGTCCTGTCATTACCGCCGATATCCCTGAGAGCCTGATGAAGCTGGTTGCCACGCGCGCAGGACAATCCCTGCCCGTTGGCAACGAGGGGGCCGGTGTTGTGGTTGCGGCAGGGTCTTCCGAAGCCGCCCAGGCATTGCTTGGCCGAACGGTGGGTATGATCGGTGGCGAGATGTATGCCCAGTACCGTTGTATCCATGTGAATATGTGTCTCGGGTTACAACCAGGTACCACGCCTGCCGAAGCAGCATCATGCTTCGTCAACCCGATGACGGCATTGGGTATGGTTGAAACCATGCGGGCACAGGGCCACACCGCACTGGTGCACACGGCAGCGGCTTCAAACCTTGGCCAGATGCTGAATCGGGTTTGCATTGAAGAAGGGATAGACCTGGTTAATATTGTGCGCAAGCCGGAACAGGAAAAAATCCTGCAGGAGCTGGGCGCTGAATATATATGTAATTCCAGTTCGGATACATTCTTCAAGAGCCTGACCGGAGCCCTGGTGGAAACCGGTGCCACGCTGGCGTTTGATGCGACGGGCGGTGGCAAGCTCGCCAGCCATATCCTGAGCTGTATGGAAGCCGCTGCAGTCCAATCGATGGGTGGATACAGCCGTTATGGTTCAGACGTGTACAAGCAGGTGTATATCTATGGTGGACTGGACAGAAATCCCACCGTGCTAAGCCGTAATTTTGGATTTTCCTGGGGACTCGGTGGCTGGTTGCTGACCCCGTTTCTGCAAAAAGCGGGTGCGGCGAAAGTCATGGAATTGAAAGCCAGGGTCGCCGCAGGACTCAAGACCACGTTCGCCAGCCGATACACCCGGGAGATTTCACTGGCTCAGACACTGTCGGTACAGGCCATCGCCGGGTACAGCAAGCAGGCCACCGGGGAGAAGTACCTGATCAAACCCCAGGCCTGAACCATCCATCTAAAACAAGCGCATAAAATCAGTATTGATGATAGCGGAGGGGGTGGGTTGCGCCTGTGAAAAAGGGTGTATGATGAACTCCGCGGACAACGACCGTAGTACGATGAATACTCTTACTTCTTTATTCACCGAAAGCAGGTTCATATTCCTGTGACCACCCACGCATCAGATTTGGTTGAATTTGCATCCGAAGCCGCCCTGGTTATCGACGCCGATGCCAGGATCGTGGCCTGGAACGCGCCGGCGCAACGGTTGCTCGGCTACACCCCAGCCGAGGCGATCGGCCGGTACTGTGGCGATGTGCTGCAGGCCACCCTGTCGGGAGGCGAACCGCTGTGCCACTCCGATTGTGATGTCTTGCGTTGTTTCCGGAACTGCCGTCCCTACGGCGTACCCGGCTGCCATGTGCGCAACCGTGATGGCGAATGGATCGCAGCAAGTATCGCTACGGTCGCCATGTCAAAACGCGCCCGTCATCTGTACGGCGACAAGGTCATGGCCGTTATTTTTATCCGTGATGGAGTGGTTGCAAACCCCTTGCCGCAACATCCAACACTACAGGTGTTTACCCTCGGTGGTTTTGGTTTGGTGGCCGGGGGATACAGCATCGATATCGGGAAGTGGAAGCGTAAACAGGCCGTTACGTTGATGAAATACCTGGTCACCCAACTCGACCGCCCCGTGCATCGCGAGCGTCTGCTTGATTGCCTGTGGCCAGATGTAGAAAAAAGCCGGGGATGGGGGCGGCTCAAAGTCACCATGTATTACCTGCGGCGTGAATTACGCGCCAATGGCTTGGACGATGTCGTGAAAACCCTCGGCAATGCCTACCTGCTCAGGCGCGATGCCGTGTGGGTGGATGCGAATGCCTTTGAACGGTTGGTCACCGAGGGCCGTACGCTGCAGGACCAGGCGCAGTGGAGCAATGCCCTGGGCCATTATGTCGATGCCCGGGATCTCTACCGGGGCGATTACCTGGAAGAGGAGACTTTCACCGACTGGTGCGCCGAAGAGCGAGAGCGGCTTTATGAACTATATCTCGAGATGCTGGCCAGGACCGCGGAGTGCCACGCGGAGTTGGGCCAATATGCCGAGGCGGTGCACACTTGCCGCAAAGCCCTGGTTTTCGATCCCTGCCGGGAGAACTTCCATTATGCGCTAATGGAATACCTTGTAAGCAACGGTTACCCCGAATTGGCGCTGGCCCAGTACCGTCGCTGTGAGCAGGTTTTGGCGCAGGAGTTTGATACAGTGCCCCTGCATAAAACTCAGCGATTGTATCAGCAAATTCTCAAAGAAAGTGACAGCATCCCAATCAGTATACAGGGCCGCAACTGACGCCTGGCGCAGAAACGCTGGCCACACTACCGGCTACAACGCTAACCAGGCACCGCTGCATCGTCAAACCGGACACAACCCGTACGTCTGTAGATCCCGACCTGACTCACAACTCCCAACCTTCCCATTAACCCGCATATTGCACCAGGCTTTTCGGTACATGCCAGGTTGCCCCCTGCTTGTGTCACCGGAGTGTCACCGATGCATGCTATTAATCGGCACAGTTTAAGTAAGCGGGCAATTTGAGTCAGGTGTCATGGTCGAAGAACACGTCAAAAGGGAGTCATTCGTAACGCGTATCTGGCTGGAGCACGGCGATAACGGGAGCCCAAAATGGCGCGGACACATCCGGCATGTACAGGGTGAAGAGGAGGGGTATTTCCAGAATTTGACGGAAATGCGCGATTTCCTGGGCCGCGTTAGCGGAGTGTCGGGACCGGCATTGACTGCACATCCGCCCAGGGACGTTACGAAATCGGGGCCGGGTGCAGTCACGGACATGAAGAACAAGGATTAACAGGAAAGGTTGGCAAATATGATTATCGCGGTTTCTGAAAAATGGCCGGGCTTGGTTTCAGGGGTTCTTATGACCCTTGTTTGGCTCGGACCGGTCGGGCCAGTCATGGCTGCTGAGAGCGGTCAGGAAATTTTCCAAGGTCAATGCGTCGCCTGCCACACGATCGGCAGCGGTCGCCTTGTCGGCCCCGATCTGGCTGGGGTGACTGAAAGACGTACCCAAACCTGGCTGACCAGGTTTATTCAGTCATCACAGTCGCTGGTCAAGAGTGGAGATGCCGACGCAGTTGCGATAGTTGAAGAATATAGCGGCATGATCATGCCCGATTTTCCCTTGACAGAAGCACAGATCACTCAGGTGCTGGGTTATATCACAGAGTCAAATGCCGTTGCTGTTGCAGATGAAAGAAGCGACGAAGAGCCTGCAGCTACTGAGCCCCTGTCCATGGAACACGTGCTCAAGGGACAGGAATTGTTCCAGGGCACAACCCGCTTTGCGAACGGCGGTCCAAGCTGCAACGCCTGCCATGATGTCAAGCATGACGCCGTCATTGGTGGCGGTATCCTGGCAGCGGAATTGACCACCGTTTTTTCAAGAATGGGAGGTAGTGGCGTCGGCGCTATCCTGGGCCAGGCACCCTTTCCCGTAATGCAGATTGCCTATGAGAATAATTCACTGACGGATGATGAAATCACCTATTTAATCGCCTTCCTGCAGGATGCTGATGAGCATCACCTGTTGCAGCAACCCAGGGACTACGGCATGGGTTTATTCGCCAGTGGCGCAGTGGGCGCAGGCGTTATGTACCTGCTTTTTGCCTTCATCTGGCGTGGTCGCAAACGCGGCTCCGTGTACCAGGAAATCTACGCCCGGCAAATCAAATCATCCACGGACAAGAGCAATCCGTAAATGTTAACAACCTCCTATAAATCAGCACGCAACAACAGGTAGAAATTATGAGCTGGATCAAAGACATCATTTCACCGGAAACTCGGAATTGGGAAGAGTTTTATAGAAATCGTTTTCAACACGACAGGATTGTAAGAAGCACACACGGTGTAAACTGCACAGGCGGGTGCTCATGGCAGATTCATGTCAAGGATGGCATCGTTGTCTGGGAAACACAGCAACTGGATTACCCGCTGCTGGAAGATAGCCTTCCACCTTACGAGCCACGTGGATGTCAGCGTGGGATATCTTTTTCCTGGTACCTTTACAGTCCGCTACGGATCAAGTATCCGTTAGTCAGGGGCGCCTTGATTGATGCCTATAGAGAGGAAAAGCAAAGAACCGGTGATCCAATGAAGGCGTGGGAGTCCCTGCAGGCAAACACCAGCAAGCGCAAGGCCTATCAACAAGCACGCGGCAAAGGTGGATTCCGACGTGCCAGTTGGGATGAAGTGCTGGAAATTATGGCAGTTGCCAATATTTACACCGCTAAGAAACACGGTCCTGACCGGGTTGTTGGTTTCTCTCCCATTCCGGCAATGTCGATGCTGAGTTACGCGGGCGGTGCGCGCTTTCTGCAATTGCTCGGGGGTGTCTGCTTGAGTTTCTATGACTGGTATTGCGATTTACCCACAGCGTTTCCGGAGCTCTGGGGTGAGCAAACCGACGTTTGCGAAAGCGCGGACTGGTACAACTCAAAACTGATCGCCGATATGGGCGCCTGTCTGAATATGACGCGTACACCGGATTGTCATTTCTTCGCGGAATCACGTCACAACGGCACCAAGGCGGTGGTTTTTTCACCTGATTTCTCCCAGGTCTGTAAATATGCGGATCAGTGGGTGCCCTTGCACGCGGGCAGTGATGGCGCGTTCTGGATGGCGGTATCACATGTCATTTTGAGCGAATACCACCACCAGCAACAAACACCCTACTTCATCGATTACGTCAAGCAATACACTGACAGCCCATTGTTGGTGAAGCTCGAACAGACAGACGGCCACTACCGGCCAGCCCGGTTATTACGTGCAAATGAACTTGCGCAGCACGTGGACATGGCCAATGGCGCCTGGAAATTCGTCAGCGTTGATACCGAAAGTGGAAGGTTTGTTATCCCCAAGGGTTCGGTCGGACACCGTTGGGATAAAACGCCGGGTAATTGGAATATGAAGCTCGAGGACGCCGTGGATGACAGTCCTTATGATCCACTGCTCACTTTCCTCAACGAACACGATCAGATCGTACAAACACAGTTCGATGAATGGGGGCTGGACAGCAAGGCCCTGAGAGGCGTTCCGGTCCGCCAGGTGGAGACGGCAAACGGAACAACCGAGCTGGTCACAACGGTGTATGACCTGATCATGGCGCAATATGGCGTCGGTCGGGGCCTTGATGGAGACTATCCCGAAGATTACACCGATAAAGATGCGGCCTACACACCTGCCTGGCAGGAAATCTTCACCGGTGTTGATGCCAAGACGGTACTGCAATTTGCCCGCGAATGGGCGAATACGGCCAATGTGACAGAAGGCAAGTGCATGATCATCATCGGTGCTGGTATTAACCATTGGTACCACGCCAATTTGATGTACCGTGCGGGTGCCATGGCCCTGATGCTCAGCGGCTGTGTTGGCAAAAATGGTGGTGGTCTGAACCATTACGTGGGGCAGGAAAAACTTGCCCCCATGGACTCTTGGTCCTCGCTGGCTTTCGCCAAGGATTGGCAAAATTCAGCACGCTTGCAACAGGCGCCATTGTGGCACTACATCAACACCTGCCAATACCGCTATGACGGCCAGTACTCCAGGTACAACACTGTACCGGTGAACGAAATGACCGGTAAACATACAGCCGACACGATCTACCAGTCAGTCAGAAACGGCTGGATGCCGTACTACCCGCAGTTCAAGCAAAACACACTTGATCTTTGCCAGCAGGCAATTGAACAAGGCGCGGGTGATGACGAAGGCATCAAACAGTTCGTTTTACAGAAACTGAAAGCGAAGGAAATCGAGTATTCCGTCGCTGATCCCGAGGCGGAAGAAAACCACCCAAGGGTTTGGTACATCTGGCGCGGGAACGCGATCGTCGGCTCCATGAAGGGCCACGAATACGCACTGAAACATTACCTGGGCACACACTCCAATGGCATTGCACAGGATTCGGAGGATCACACGACGGAAGTCAACTGGCGCGATGTAGCACCGGAAGGGAAAATGGACCTCGTAGTGGACCTGAATTTCCGTATGGATTCCTCGGCGCTGTATTCCGACATCGTCTTACCTGCGGCTTCGTGGTATGAAAAAGCGGACCTGAACAGCACTGACCTGCATTCATTCATTCACCCCTTGTCACAAGCCGTAGCCCCGGTTTGGGAATCAAAGACCGACTGGAACATTTTCCGGGATCTCGCAAAAAAGACCAGTGAAATTGCAGCTGAATATATGCCAGGAACGCATAAAGACGTCGTTTGTTTACCCTTGTCCCATGATACAGCCGATGAAATTACGCAGCCGGACGTCAAGGATTGGTATACGGGTGAAACCGAGGCGATACCCGGAAAAACGATGCACAAACTCGCCGTAGAGGAGCGGGATTACACGAAAATTTATGAAAAGTTCATCACCCTCGGCGACAATATCAGGGCTAAGGGCCTGGGTGCGCACGGTAATCATTACATGTGCGAAGACGTATATGACGAGATGATAGAGTCCAATCACTTCCCGGTCAGGAAAATGGACGATAAAGTCTATCCGTCCATTGAAGAAGACGTCGATGCAGCCAACGCGGTGCTCCATCTTTCGACCCTGACAAATGGCAAGCTGACCGTCAGGGCTTATGAAAACATGGAGAAGAAAACCGGTCTGGAATTGGTTGACCTCGCCAGGGGCAGCGCGGATGTCAAACTCACTTATGCCGACTTGCAGGCACAACCGAGGCGCTATAACACCTCACCGCTTTGGTCCGGCCTGATGAACGACGGCAGGGCTTATGCGCCTTACACCTATAACTACGACAAACTGGTACCGTGGAGAACGTTGACCGGTCGCCAGCATTTCTATCTCGACCACGAGATGTACATCGCTTACGGTGAAAACCTGCCTACCTACAAACCGGCACCAAAACCGGAGTTGTACGGTGACCTGAAGGAGACCCTCAAGGACGGCGAGGCCCTGGTACTCAATTACCTGACCCCGCACGGTAAATGGCATATCCATTCCACTTATATGGAAAACCTGCGGATGCTGACCTTGTCCCGTGGTTGTGAACCCTGCTGGATGAGCGAAACAGACGCCGACAAGCTGGGCATCAAGGACAACGACTGGGTTGAGGTCTACAACGATCATGGCGTGTATTGCACGCGGGCGGTTGTCAGCGCCAGGATTCCACGCGGCGTTTGCATTGTTTACCACGTACCGGAAAGAACAACCGGAATCCCCAAGTCACAGGAAAGGGGTAACCGGCGCGCCGGTGGACACAATAGCGTCACGCGAATACACCTGAAACCCAATTATCTTGCCGGCGGTTACGGTCAGTTCAGTTATCACTTCAATTACTGGGGCCCGATAGCCCCCAACCGTGACACACACGTTACGGTCAAGAAAATGACCAAGGTTGTTTGGTAATCAACTAACAAAGAGGCGATTCGAAAAATCATGGATATTCGATCACAAATTTCAATGGTGTTTCACCTGGACAAATGTATTGGTTGCCATACCTGTTCCATTGCCTGTAAAAACATCTGGACTGACCGGAAAGGTGTTGAGTACCAGTGGTGGAATAACGTTGAGACCAAGCCTGGCACCGGTTATCCGGGGAAATGGGAGGACCAGGATATTTACAAAGGTGGTTGGGAACAAAAAGGCAACGGTGCTGCTGGTCCCAATGGTGGCAATATACCCATTAAGCTGAAAGGCGCAGGCAAAAACAAGCTGGGTAATATTTTCCACAATCCCAACCTACCGGTTATCGATGATTACTATGAGCCGTTTACCTACAAATACCTCGACCTGATTGAATCGGAGGCCGGTGATGACCAACCGACCGCACGGCCCGTTTCACTGATCACCGGCAAGCCTATCGATATTAAAATGGGCCCCAACTGGGACGATGATCTGAGTGGTACACCTGACTACGCCCGCAATGACCCCAATCTGAAGAATTTGAGCTCTGCCGAACAGGAAGCGATGTTTCAGTTGGAGAAAATGGCGTTCTTCTATCTTCCCCGTATCTGTAATCATTGCCTCAACCCGGCCTGTGTGGCCTCTTGCCCGTCCGGTGCGCTCTACAAACGCGGTGAAGATGGGATAGTACTGGTTAATCAGGAAGTTTGCCGGGGATGGCGGATGTGTGTGACTGCCTGTCCATATAAAAAGACTTATTACAACTGGCACACCGGCAAGTCTGAAAAATGCATACTGTGTTTTCCACGCATTGAAGCAGGTCTGGCACCTGCGTGTATGCATTCCTGCGTCGGCAGAATTCGCTACCTTGGTGTCATTTTATATGATGCCGACAAGATCGAGGACGTGGCCTCCGCGCCCGCTGATGAGCTGGTCAACCGGCATATGGATATCATGCTGGATCCATTTGACCCTGAAGTGATCGAGGCTGCCAAACAGAACGGCGTGGCTGACTCAACCATCCGCTCGGCCCAGGTATCACCGATCTATAAATTCGTGAAAGAATGGGGTATGGCACTACCGTTACATTCTGAATTCCGAACCCTGCCAATGTTGTTCTACGTACCACCACTGCTACCGGTGATGGCATCGTTGAGCAAGGCCAACAACGCCGAGCAGGCTGAAAAACTGGGTGACAAAACCAAATTCTGGAGTGATGACTGGCTTTACGATACCAGCACTGAGGAACTCTTCGGTACCATTGACCAGGCCAGGTTTCCGATGCAATACATGGCCAATCTGTTCAGTGGCGGTGACACCGACATGGTCAGGGCAAGGCTGTTGAAATTGATGGCCATCAGAATTCACCGCCGGCATGTGACGGTGGGCGATATCAGCAAGGGAAAAGCCGATCTGGCCCTGCAAGAAGCAGGACTGACGGCGGAGATGGCAGATAAAATCTATTACCTGACCGCGCTGGCCAAATTTGATGATCGTTTCGTGATACCTGCCGCACATCGGGAACAGGCCATCGAAATGATGGAATTCACCGGCGATAAAAAGGGCAATACCGGCTTTGGATTCAAAGAAGGTACAGCGAAGAGGGGTCTGTAATGGAGCGCATTCACTACCGTTTACTGGCGGATTTGCTCGAATATCCTAACGCAGGGTACCCACAAAGAGTCCAGGTCTTAAGCGCCTTCCTTGACCGTCAGTACGTCAAAGCTGCGACTGAACTGGATCAATTTATAGCACATTTGCCAAGCCATGACTTGCTACTCATGCAAGAGTTGTTTACACGCTCTTTTGATGTCCAGGCTATAACCACGCTGGATGTCGGTTATGTCCTGTTTGGTGATGATTACAAACGTGGGGAGATGCTTGCAAACCTGAACCGGGAACATAACGCAGCCGGGATTGATTGTGGCACCGAGCTGGCGGATTACCTGCCAAACCTGCTGCGCCTGTTAGCGGTGCTGGAAGACGAAGAACTGGTTGATGACCTCGTCAAAGGTGTGCTGGCGCCTGCTTTACTGGAAATGATTGGTGAATTTGATCCCGCTCGCGTTGAGAAAAGAAATGTCTCCTACATAAAGCATTATAAAACGCTGATTGAAACACCTGCTGTTGCCTGCACTGCAGTCACACTCTACCAGTTTGCCCTGACCACCCTGTACCAGGTTCTGAAACAGGATTTCACCCTGATCGAGAAGATCTCACTAAAACTTACCAGTGATTTCCTGAATTCAGTTAGCAGAGAAAACTCTATTGAAGAAACTGCAAACCTTCAGTATTGAAGCAGAGGACGTACGATGACTTCACTTAACTATTTCTTTTTTACAGCTTTCCCCTACGTGGCTATCATCACTTTCCTGGTCGGCGCGATTTATCGTTACCGGCAAAAAGGCTTTAAGGTCACCAGCCTGTCTGCACAATTCCTCGAGGGCAAACAGGGCTTTTGGGGCACTGTCCCATTGCATTTTGGTATTTTAGTGGTGTTTATCGGGCACCTGCTTGCATTTCTTTTCCCGAACGCGGTATTGGCCTTGAATAGTGACCCGGTACGCCTGATCGCACATGAAGGTGTCGGTTTTACATTTGCGGTTGCACTGCTGATCGGCTTGCTGATCCTGCTGTTCAGGCGTTTGACCCATCCCAGGTTGAAGATGGTCACCACCCGCATGGATCTTTTTGTTGAGCTCGTATTGCTGACCCAGGTGTTGCTGGGCTGTTGGATCGCACTGGGCTACCGCTGGGGCTCATCATGGTTTGCAGCCGATCTATCTCCTTATCTTTGGTCAATCCTGAAGTTTAATCCTCAGCCAGAAGCCGTTGTGGCAATGCCGTTAGTTATCAAGGCACATATTATCGGTGCGTTTTCTATTCTGCTGATATTCCCTTTTACACGCCTGATACATATTCTGGTTGCCCCCTTCCACTATATCTGGCGTCCTTACCAGGTTGTGATCTGGAATTGGGATAAGAAACGTATCCGCAAGGCAAGTACCGCGTGGTCGGATGCCCGACCAAAAAATAACTGACACCCCATAGTTTGGATTAACACCAGCCAGGTGGAGTAAAATGTGGAAAAGTAGCCACAGCGAAATCGAACAAGGCATTGTTGCTGAACACAACGGCATTTACTGTCTGTTTCGATGTCGGGCATTGACAGAAAGAAGAAATTGAAGAAATTCCATTTCCACGATAAGGCTCTGATTTTTTAGCCGGTTTTTATCTTGATCTTATCAATCACCATAATAGCGCGATAGGTTTAAATGGCAGTTATGATTGGCGAATACGATAAAAGAAAACAATGGACCGTACTCGGCATGAACACACTGGCCTTTACGGTCAACTTTGCGCTGTGGACCATGTTTGCGGTCATCGGGATCAAGATCAAGCAAGAGTTGGGTCTTAGCGAAACGGAGTTTGGTATTCTGGTCGCCACCCCCATCCTCACCGGTTCCCTGGTGCGTTTGCCTCTTGGCGTACTCACCGACCGCTTTGGCGGGCACATCGTTTATACCGTCCAGATGCTGCTGGTCGCCATCTCGACTTATGGGCTGTACTTTGCCGATCAATATTGGCAGTACCTCGCCATTGGCCTGTGCATCGGCCTGGCTGGCGGCTCATTTGCCATCGGCATCGCTTACACGTCTGCCTGGTTCCAAAAGGAGAAACAGGGTATGGCGTTGGGCATTTTCGGGGCCGGCAACGCTGGTGCAGGCGTGAATATCTTTATCGCGCCGCTGATCATCCTGGCCCTGGGCTGGCGCGCGGTTCCCGTGATCTACTCTGTGGCGATGCTGATAACGGCCGTTGTCTTCTGGTTTTTTACCTATCCTTCCCCCCAACTCGAGGAACGCAAGCGGAACAAGAGCTTTCCTACGCTCAGCGAGCAGTTCTCATCGCTCAGGGACATTGAGGTGTGGCGGTACGGTCTGGTCTACTACTTTGTGTTTGGCGGGTTCGTGGCGCTATCCCTGTGGCTACCCAAATACTACATGACGGAATACGGCCTGGACCTGAAGCAGGCGGCATTCATTTCCTTGTTTTTTGTACTGCCTTCCGGTCTCATCCGCGCCCTGGGCGGGTTTGCCGCTGACAAATGGGGTGGTGATACCGTGACCTGGTGGGTGCTCTGGATCTGTTTGATTTGTCTGTTCTTTCTCTCCTACCCGCCGACATCGTTGACCATTCACGGCATCGCTGGAGACGTCACCCTGCAACTTAGCATAGGCGTGGTGTTGTTTACGATTCTCGTCTTCATCGTCGGTATTGCCCAGGGGTTTGGCAAGGCCAGCGTCTACCGGAGTCTTGCCGATCACTACCGCGGGAACATGGGCGCCGTGGGCGGTCTTGTCGGGGTTATCGGCGGGCTGGGCGGTTTCACCCTGCCCATCATGTTCGGTGTCGCCGCCGACGCGACCGGGGTACGCAGTTCCACCTTCATGCTGATGTTCGCCGTTGTCGTGGGTACCATGATCTGGATCTGGATGGAATCCAGGAGTACGCGTGAGGATATTCTTGCCCGGCGACCTGGCCTTCGCGAACAGATGGTCCAGGAACACCTGGCGCAGGCTGTAGTGGGTGGCCGCTGGTTGCGGAATTGGCGCCCGGACAACCTGGCCTTCTGGGAAAAGACGGGTCGTATGATCGCTTTGCGCAATCTGGCCCTTTCCATGCCGCCATTGTTTTTGTCTTTTGCCGTGTGGACGGTCTGGAGCGTGGTGGTTCTCGAACTCCCCAGGATCGGCTTCCAGTTCACCACCAGTGAACTCTTTTGGCTGGCGGCCGCCCCGGGCCTTTCCGGCGCGGCTTTCAGGCTCCTTTACTCCTTTGCAGTGCCGATTTTCGGGGGAAGGAGTTTTACGATATTCAGCACGGTATCCCTGCTGGTTCCCACGTTGTGGATGGCCCTGGCCGTGCAGAACCCCGATACCGGCTACATCGTGTTCTTGATTATCGCTCTGCTGTGCGGCCTTGGCGGCGGCAATTTCTCCGCCAGCATGGCCAATATCGCCTTCTTCTTCCCCAGAAAGATGCAGGGCACGGCCCTGGGGTGGAACGCCGGAGTCGGCAACCTCGGTGTCGGTGTCATGCAGGCCGTGGTGCCCTGGGTGATCTTCAGTGGCGCGCTGGTCCTCAAGGGCGGCGTGTCCCAGGTCCACGTGGATGCTGGCGTGACGAGCCAGGTCTGGTTACAGAACGCCGGTTATATATGGATTCCGTTTATCCTGCTAGCGACCATTGCCGCCGCATTGGGCCAGAACAATATAGCTGATATAAAAACGACATTCGGCGAGCAGGGCGCGATCTTCCGGCGCAAGCACGCATGGGTATTGGGATGGCTCTACACTGGCACCTTTGGTTCCTTTATCGGTTTTGCAGCGGCATTCCCTACCCTCCTGGTTGTGCTGTTCCCGGAAGCTGGG
>Ga0255052_10001257_pt1 | contig 19313 bp, 18 predicted proteins | sample JV7_2_21_MG_FD_188632 | JGI IMG/M metagenome (GOLD analysis project Ga0255052, IMG submission 188632) | Seawater microbial communities from Jervis Inlet, British Columbia, Canada - JV7_2_21 | ecosystem: Environmental > Aquatic > Marine > Inlet | place: Canada: British Columbia | collected... | reverse complement strand
TGTAATTGGCGGAGAGGGTGGGATTCGAACCCACGGTCCCCGCAAGGAGACAACGCATTTCGAGTGCGCCCCGTTCGACCACTCCGGCACCTCTCCGCCGATGGGCTGCGCATTCTACTACTGACCTGCATTCTGTTGCACGGGGCACTGGTCCATGCAGCTTCAAGAAGTGGCGATTAGTTATTGTTCTGCCAAGAAAGGCGCCGGTATTTCCGGTCGGCTAACGCATAAAGCGCTGAAATCCGGCAATTTCTCAGGTAGCCTTCGAATGAATTGCACTGGCGATTTCTGGTCAAATAATAAGAGATTCGATAATGGACGAATCGAATTCGCGAACGGAGATGAAATTTGCGCCTTCTGTTCTACGCATTGCTCGCGGCACTTCTCGGAACCTGCTCATCGCCGCCCTCCTTACTCGACCAGATTCTCGAAGTCGGCGAGCTGCGCGTTGTAACGCGCGACAGTCCCACAACCTATTTTGTCGGGCCTAACGGTCCCGCAGGTCCGGAGTTCGACCTGGTGCGCGGATTCGCGAATGAACTCGGGGTCAAACTGGTCATTAATTCCGTCGATAGTGTGTCGGAAATTATGCCGCACCTGATCTCGGGTGAATCGCACATGGCGGCAGCAGGTCTCTCGACGACCGAGTCGAGGCGCGAGTATCTGAATTTCAGTCACCCGTACGACACGGTCGACATGCATCTCATCTACAAGCTGGGCACCGGCAAACCCCGGTCGATTGAACAGGTGCTCGGCAGATCGATCGAGGTCGTGGCGGGCAGCAGCCATTCCGACATGCTTGCATCGTTGCAGGAGATATATGCGGAGCTCAGCTGGACCGAGAATGCCGACGTCGAGGTTGCGGACCTGATGGAGAAGGTCGCGCTCGGTGAACTGGATTTGACGGTTGCCGACAGTACGGAGTTCAATATTCAGCGGCATTTCTATCCGGATCTGCGAGTCGCACTCGACCTAGAAATTGCGGATCCGATTGCCTGGGCATACAGAAAGGGAGACGGCGATAGCCTTCTTGCCCGCGCCGATGAATACCTGATCAATTCCGATCGATCAGGCCTGCTCGCGCAGGTACACGATCGCTACTACGGCCATACCGAGAAATTCGACTACGTAGGCACGAGGTCTTTCATCAGGCACTTCGACAGCCGCCTGCCCCGTTACCGGCCCTGGTTCGAGGAAGCGGGCGAAATGAACGGCGTGGACTGGCGACTGCTGGCTGCAATTGGCTACCAGGAATCTCACTGGCGATCGCATGCTGTCTCGCCGACCGGTGTTCGGGGCATCATGATGCTGACGCAGGCAACCGCAGACTATCTGGACATCGAAGATCGCATGGACCCGGAGAGCAGCATATTCGGCGGCGCCCGATTTATTGCACGGCAAATGGAACGGATCCCCGACAGCGTGGACGAGCCCGACCGGACCTGGATGGCGCTGGCCGCCTACAATGTCGGCTTCAATCACATCAAAGACGCGCGCCAGATTGTCGAATGGGAGGGAGGCGATCCTGACACCTGGATAGACCTGAGTACTGCGCTACCGCTCCTGGCAAAACGCGAATGGTATTCGAGGGTTAAATTCGGTTATGCGCGCGGCTGGGAACCGGTCCTCTACGTTAATAACATTCGCAGTTACTACAATATTCTTCGCTGGATAACGGCGAGTGAGCTGCAGGAAGAAGAAGCGGCTGAGCCGGATGAAGAAGTCGAGCTCGCTCTCAACGGGCCCGGCGTTTCGACAGAAAATATGCTTTCAAGATAGACGAGCAATCCGATTCAAGCAGTCCGCCGTTGATCTCGATGCGGTGGTTCAATTCCTTGTAGTCATTCAGGTCCAGGACGCTGCCGGCAGCGCCAGCCTTGGCATCATAGGCGCCAAAGACCAGCCTCTGTATGCGTGCCTGGATCATAGCGCCCACACACATAGCACAGGGCTCGAGGGTGACATACAAAGTCGCACCGACCAGCCGGTAATTGCCTTGATCACGGGCAGCCTGTCGGATTGCCAGTACTTCAGCGTGGGCGCTCGGATCGCACCCGGAAATGGTCTGATTGAAGCCGGCGCCGATGATCTCTTCCGACAAAACGACCATCGCGCCAACCGGTATTTCGTCAACTGCCTTCGCCTTTTCAGCTTCGGCGATGGCAGCACGCATGAAGTCGATATCAGTATCGGCCCAGCTCATTCCCATTCGATAGTGGCTGGCGGCTTGCCGGAAATGTCATAGGTCACGCGCGAGATGCCATTCACTTCGTTAATGATTCGAAGCGACACGTGTTCCAGAAACTCGTATGGAAGCCTCGCCCATCTTGCCGTCATGAAATCGATAGTCTCCACGGCACGGAGTGCAACGACGTAGTCGTATCTGCGGCCGTCGCCCATCACGCCAACTGAACGTACCGGCAGGAATACCGCGAATGCCTGACTGGTCTTGTCGTAGAGGTCATTAATTCGGAGTTCTTCGATGAATATGTTGTCTGCAAGTTGCAGCAATTCGACGTATTCCGGTATTACCTCGCCCAGCACCCGGACACCGAGGCCCGGTCCGGGGAACGGATGCCGAAACACCATTTCCCTGGGCAGCCCGAGTTCCATGCCAATTTTTCTAACCTCGTCCTTGAACAGTTCGCGCAGTGGCTCTACCAGTTGCATGCGCATGTGTTCCGGCAAGCCGCCGACATTGTGATGCGACTTGATGACGTGGGCCTTGCCGGTCCTGGCACCGGCCGACTCGATGACATCCGGATAGATAGTCCCTTGTGCGAGCCAGCAAATATCGTCGAGTTTGCCGGCTTCTTCCTCGAACACTTCGATGAATTTGCCGCCGATGATCTTGCGCTTTTCTTCGGGGTCGGAAATTCCCGTGAGCGCTTCGAAGAAACGCTCCGCCGCATCGACGCGAATGACATTGACACCGAGGTGTTCTGCGAACGTATCCATGACCTGATCGCCTTCGTGGTAGCGAAGCAGGCCATGATCGACGAAGACGCAGGTCAGCTGGTCGCCGATGGCCTCGTGCAATAGCGCGGCGACGACGGACGAGTCCACTCCACCCGAGAGGCCAAGCAATACCTTCTCGTCGCCAATTTTGTCTCTCACTTGCGCGATCGCATCGCTGACGATGTTGCCGGCGGTCCAGTCGCCGCGGCAACCGCAAATGTCGCGCACGAATCGATTGATGATCGTCTGGCCCTGCGGGGTGTGTGTTACTTCCGGATGGAATTGCACGCCATAGTACTTGCGTTGCCGGTCTTCCATCGCGGCCAGGGGAGAATTCCTGCTCTTGCCGGTGATCTCGAAACCCGGCGGCACCGCTTCGACCCGATCGCCGTGGCTCATCCATACCTTGAGCAAAGGCTCGGCATCCTTCGCAGCGTCGCTCAGACCACCGAGCAGCTCCGAGCCCTGCGGCGTGATCTCCGCGTAACCGAACTCGCGGTGCTCGGACGCCTCGACCTTTCCGCCAAGTTGCGCAGCCATCGCCTGCATGCCGTAACAAATACCGAGAACCGGAACACCCAGTTCGAACACAGCCTGCGAGACATGTGGCGGGTTGTCGATATTCACCGATTCCGGCCCGCCCGACAGGACGACACCGGACGGCCGGAAATCGGCAATGGCGGCCTCGTCCGTATCCCAGGGATGGATTTCCGAATAGACGCCACATTCACGAACACGACGGGCAATGAGCTGCGTATATTGGCCGCCGAAATCGAGAATCAGTACGCGGTGCGCATGAATGTCGGCCTGCTGGTTTGTGCTTAGGGGAATGGCCTGCGACATTGCTTAAGGATTGCTGCGGTAGTTTGGTGCTTCCTTCGTGATCGCCACGTCGTGGACATGGCTTTCTTTCATTCCGGCGGCGGTTATCTGCACGAACTTCGGTTTGCTGCGCATCTCTTGGATATTGCGACTGCCGGTATAGCCCATCGCCGCTCTGACGCCACCGATCAGCTGATGAACTATCGCGACCATGCCGCCCTTGTATGCGACCCGCCCTTCGATGCCTTCAGGAACAAGTTTCTCGAGCTCCTCGGTCGCATCCTGGAAGTACCGGTCCGATGAGCCATGGACCTGACCCATCGCGCCGACGGACCCCATGCCTCGATAGTGTTTGTACGAGCGGCCCTGGTACAGCTCGACTTCACCGGGAGACTCCTCGGTGCCGGCAAAAAGACTGCCGATCATGACCGAATATGCGCCTGCGACAAGCGCCTTGGCAATATCGCCCGAATAACGGATGCCGCCATCGGAAATGACCGGTATGCCTTTTTTCTTCAGCGCTTCGGCAACTTCGGCAACGGCCGAAATCTGCGGTACGCCGACGCCGGCGACGACTCTGGTCGTACAAATTGAACCGGGCCCGATGCCAACTTTTACGGCATCTGCGCCCGCATCGACGAGCGCCATCGCCGCCTCGGCCGATACGACATTGCCGGCGATCACCTGCAGATCAGCGTATTGCTTTTTCGTCTTGCTGACGCGCTCGATGACGCCTTTCGAATAACCGTGTGATGTGTCTATGACTACGACATCGACACCGGCTCTGACGAGCCCGTCAACGCGTTCATCCGTATCAAAGCCCGTGCCGACCGCGGCGCCAACACGCAGCGCACCCCGAACATCCTTGCAGGCGCGCGGAAAGTCACTGGCCTTCTGAAAATCCTTGGCGGTTATCATGCCGCGCAACTCGAAATCCTTCGTAACAACGAGAACTTTTTCTATGCGGTGTCGATGCAGGAGCGACAGGACTTCCTCGTCGTCGGCGCCCTCCTGTACCGTCACGAGCCGATCCTTCGGCGTCATTACAGTCGATACGGGCGCGTCGAGTTGTGTCTCGAATCGCAGATCGCGATTTGTGACGATACCGACCGTCTCCTTGTCATCGACGACCGGAACTCCGGAGATATTCATCGCCCGGGTCAGTTCGATGACTTCGCGGATTGTCATGTCAGGGGAGACCGTGATCGGGTCCCTGACGATGCCGCTCTCGTATTTCTTGACTCGGCCGACCTGGCGAGCCTGCTCCTCGGGCTGCATATTCTTGTGGATGATGCCGATACCGCCCTCTTGAGCGAGCGCAATGGCCAGTCTGCCCTCGGTCACGGTATCCATGGCCGCGGAGAGCAGCGGGATATTGAGTGTGATCTCGGGCGTCAGTCTGGTGCTGAGATCAACTTCGCGGGGCAGCACATCGGAGTAGTCCGGTTGCAGCAGGACATCATCGAACGTCAGTGCTTCCCTGGCTATGCGCATGCGACCCCGGTGTTTGAGTAGGTTAAACGGTCAATTGTACGCGCAGGCCAAATGCGGGTAAACGGGCGGGCAACATTAATTTCCAAAAGGACTGCGGATGACGCTTGGGTATACTGCCGGCATGTCCGAGATCACTCTCCCGCAAAGTGCTATCAGCGTTTCCGAGCTGAATCGCCAGGCGCGCGTGCTGCTCGAGCAGGGCATCGCCCGCCTCTGGGTCGAAGGGGAAATTTCCAATCTCGCCCGGCCGGCATCCGGGCATATGTACTTCAGCCTGAAGGATGACTCGGCACAGATACGCTGTGCCTATTTTCGGCAGAGACACCGCGGACCGACGATCGGTCTCAAGGACGGCGACCAGGTCCTGGCGTTTGGCCGCGTCAGCATCTACGAAGCACGCGGTGACTACCAGCTCATCGTCGAGCAGGTCGAGGTGGCGGGCGAAGGCGAGTTACGACGCAGATTCGAAGCGCTCAAGAGAAGACTCGCCGCCGAAGGTCTTTTTGACGAGGAACTGAAACAGCCGGTGCCTGAATTACCGGTGCGAATAGGTGTCGTGACCTCTCCAAGCGGTGCAGCAATACGCGACATCCTGAGCGTCCTCAAACGCCGCTTTCCGGCCGTTCCGATCATCGTCTATCCGACGGCGGTTCAGGGCGAGGCAGCCGCAGATCAGATTGTGAGCGCTCTCAATACTGCAATAAGGCGTGAGGAATGCGACGTCTTAATCGTTGCCCGCGGTGGTGGCTCGCTCGAAGACCTGTGGCCGTTCAATGAGCAGGTGGTTGCGCGCGCAATAGGCGATTGTCCGATTCCCGTGGTCAGCGCAGTCGGGCATGAGATCGATTTTACGATCAGTGATTTCGTCGCCGACCTGCGAGCGCCGACGCCCTCGGGTGCCGCCGAACTTGTGGTTCCGGATCAGGCGGAGTGGGTGCGCCTTTTGACTTCGACAACAGCACGAATCGCGTCGCTGGGACGCCGTTACCTTGAAGATCACTATCAGGAACTCGACTTTCTGAGCCGCCGGCTTGCCCAAAGCAGCCCAGCCGCGATCGTTGCACGCCAGGCCGACTGGCTCAGGAATCTCAGGCAGGTGCTTACCGGCGCCGTGCGCCACGATCTGGTCAGACGTGCGCGCGTACTCGAGCAGATTCGGACGCGCCTGTTGCAACGATCACCGGCGGTCGAAGTCCAATACTCGGTACGCCAACTGACGCAACTGAAGGAGCGTCTGCGCAGTGCGGGAACAGGTGGACTGGAGCGTGTGGCGAATCGTCTCAATCTTGCCGGCCGTGCACTGCATTCCGTGAGCCCGCTCGCAACGCTCGAACGAGGTTACGCAATCGTCAGCGACGCGGAGACGGGGAAGGTTCTCAATGATGCATCCGACACCAAGCCGGGTACCGGCATTACGGCGCGGCTCGCGAGCGGCAGCATTGACGCAACCGTCGACAAGGTCAACATGGTGCCCAAATCAGATGATTAGGCGCCTGGTCTTTCATTGTATTGCCACTGTGATCTGCCTGGCACAGACCGGTATTGCCATCGCGCGGCCGGAGCACGCGCCGCGACCCGGCGGCACTGCGGTATTGCGGCTGAATGCCGGGGATGTGAGGCCAGTCGTTCTGTTCAATGAAAAAAGAGCGCTGGTGCTGCGACAGGATCAGACGTGGTTCGCCGTCATTGGCATCCCCCTGGATCAGTCGATCGGCGAAGCAACGGCGACGGTTCGCGCGGCTAACGATCAGACATCGACGATCAGCTTCGCTATAGAACCCCATGCCTATCCCGAGCAGCGGCTGACCGTCAAGAAGAGCTTTGTCGACCTTACGGAAGAGCAATTGGCCAGAGTCGGAAACGAACGAAAGATCATTGATGCCGCATTGGGCAATTGGCGCGATACGTCACTGACTGATGTCGCCCTGATCGAGCCCGTGTCCGGACGGCGTAGTTCCAGTTTCGGGCTCAGGCGATTCTTCAACGAGCAGCCACGTTCGCCACATAAAGGCATGGATATTGCTGCCGACCAGGGTACACCGATCGTAGCGCCCGGCGATGGCATTGTTACAGCAAGTGGAAAATTCTATTTTAATGGCAACACCGTTTTCGTCGATCACGGCCAGGGTTTCGTGACCATGTATTGCCACCTCGACGAGATCGATGTCGAAAACGGTCAGCAGGTAACGGCGGGCACGCAGCTCGGAAAGGTCGGCGCAACCGGGCGCGTCACGGGGCCGCACCTGCACTTTGGCACCTATCTGAATGCTACCGCTGTGGATCCTTCCCTGTTTCTGGCTCCGGCAGACTAACCGCTGCAGGTCTCGAAAAAACTGCACATGACCGGGCGGAACGCGTCCATGTCGACGAGAAAAGAGTCGTGGCCCTTGATGCATTCGAGCGGCACGTAACGCACATCCTCCACGACTTCGGACAAGCCATCTGCAAGTTGCTGCTGCTGATGTGGTGGAAAAAGAATATCGGTCCTGACGCCAATAACGAGCGCACGCTTCAGATTGAGTTGCCTGAATCCCGTCTCCAATGATCCGCCGTGCTCGGCCAGATCAAACAGGTCCGAGGCGCGGGACAGGTAAAGGTAGCAATTGGGATCGAAATGCCCGGCGAACCGCTCGGCCCGCGACTCGAGATATGACTCGACCTCAAAGTCGATGTAAAACGGATTGCCCGCATGATCCTCGGCGGCGACCCGCTCGCGACCAAACCGCTGCTCCCACTCCTGAGGCGATCTGTAAGTCATCATGCCGAGCTTGCGAGCAAGCTTTTGGCCAACAAGCGGCGGATCCGCGGGATCGTAATCACCACTCTTCCATTTCGGATCGCGAATAATGATTTCCCGTTGCAGGGATCTGACGGCAATCGCGAACGGCAGCGCCCGCGTTCCGGCAGAAATCGATACCAGCGAATCGCTGATGTCCGGATGCCGGACGCAGAAACCGAGCGCGCTCAAGCCGCCCATCGAACAACCGACTGTCGCGTAAAGCTTCTCCACACCGAGATGTTTCAGAACTTCGTAGCCCGCCTCTGCGACATCCTCGAGCGTCAGTACGGGGAAGCGTAGCCGGTATCGTTCGCCGGTTGACGGATTGATCGATGCCGGACCAGTCGAACCGAAGCAACTCCCGAGAGAATTGACGCAAATGATGAAGTACCGATCGGAATCCAGAGGTAGCCCGGGCCCCACCATATCCTCCCACCAGCCGGCAGCGGGATTCTCCGGTGATGACGCAGCGTGCGCGGACGGCGACAGGCCCGTGAACAGCAGAATCGCATTCTCACCCTTGCCCTCGAGTTCTCCCCAGGTCTCGTAGGCGACCTGCGGCGATTCCAGGTGTCCACCCCTGTGCATCTGGAATTTGCCGGACAGCTGAACGATGGGGCTTTGGGTATCCATGCTTGTCTTATATCAGCTTAGGACACCGGCCAAAAGGAGCACCGTATCCATTCCGTTACTTTTTGACGTGCTTCATCATGCGCCTGCGCTTTCTTTCCTGGCGTGGCGTCAGTTTATTGCGGCGTCCTTTGAACGGATTCTCGGATGTTTTGAACGACAGGCGCACAGGAGTTCCCTGTAGACGAAAAACCTTGCGGAAGCGATTGATCAAATAACGCCGATAAGCCTCGGGCACTCTTTTGGTTTGATTACCGTGGATCACGATCACCGGCGGGTTGCGGCCGCCCTGATGGGCGTAGCGAAGACGAATGCGCCGCCCCCTGACGAGCGGAGGCGGATGTGCCGTGACGGCTACCTCCAGCGCCTTATTGAGATCCGCGGTAGACAGGTCCCGCGTAGCCGCCTTGTAGGCCCGTTCTGCCGCGGGCAGCAAGTCGCCGACGGCAGTTCCGTGCAAAGCCGAAATAGTCATGCGCTCGGCAAATTCCAGGAATGGCAGTCGCCGTTCGAGTTCGTTTTTGACGTGGCGTTTTTGATCCGCAGCAAGACCGTCCCATTTGTTGGCAACAACGACGAGCGCGCGGCCCCGCTCGACGATCAGACCCATCAGGCTGACGTCCTGCTCCGTGACTCCCTCGCGCGCGTCAAGGACGGCGATGACGACCTGTGACTGCTCCATCGCCTGAAGCGCCTTGATCACACTGAATTTCTCGACAGCTTCATGCACCCTGGCCTTGCGTCTGACACCCGCCGTATCGATGAGCAGGTAGCGCTTCTCATCGCGCTCGAACGGGACGGCAACGCTGTCCCGGGTCGTGCCTGGCTGATCAAAGACGACAAGGCGGTCTTCACCGACAAGGCGATTGATCAGCGTCGACTTGCCGACATTCGGCCGACCGATGACGGCAATGCGAAGCGGTTTTTCGGCGTCCGACTCATCCTCGTCCGGGTCTTCTGTTTGTTCAGCGGCGAACGGCGCAAGAACCTCGTCGATCAGCGCACTTACGCGATCGCCATGCGTGGCCGAGATTGCGACAGGGTCTCCGATACCGAGACCATGAAACTCACTGGATGCAATCGCGGAATCGAGGCCTTCGGCCTTGTTTACGGCGAGCCAGCACGACCTTGCATGTCGCCGCGCAAGATCCGCAACATGTTCGTCCGCCGCCGTAAGTCCCGAGCGCCCATCCACCATGACAATCGCGACATCTGCCTCGGCAAGCGCACGGACCGTCTGCTCGACCATGAGTTCGTTGATGCCGACCTCGCCGCCTGCGACGCCGCCGGTATCGATGACCAGGTAGGGAATCGGCCCGAGTTTGCCGAATCCGTACTGGCGGTCTCTCGTGAGTCCAGGAAAATTAGCGACCAGCGCGTCGCGCGATCGGGTCAGGCGATTGAACAGGGTCGATTTGCCGACATTTGGCCGACCAATGATTGCGATGACAGGCAGCATTTGATTCCACCGAAGGCACCGTAGCCTAGGTTTCCTCGGACTCAGTGTCCTGTGCGTTCCTTTCTCTCTCGGGCCGCTTGACAGCGTAGGCTTCCAGACTGCCCGACTCGTTTTGCACGTATAGTTTGTCGCCGATCACGACCGGCGCTCCTGACAACAATCCCTTGCCGACACGGATCCTTGCAACCGGGCGCCCGTCGATATTGCTGAATAGGTGGACGTAGCCTTCGAAGTCGCCGACCGCAACGGCATTGTCAAAAGCGACCGGCGAGGTGGGTTCTCGCCTCAACAATGCGTCCTGTCGCCAGACATCCGATCCGTTACGCCGCAATAACGCAATGACCTCTCCGCTCTCATCGACGGAATAGACATTGGAGATATCGACGTCGACGCCAGCATGTGTCGATATGTCCCGCGCCCACAGAATCTGACCGGACTCAGAAGCAACTGCCGCTATGCGGCCGTGGTAGCCGGCAGCGTAGATATCCTGCCCGATAACGGCCAGGGAACCATCAACGTCGGCGAGGCGTTCCAGGTCCGAGCGACCGGAAGGCGGTGACAGCATTGCCTCCCATTGCGTTACGCCCGTATCCAGGTGCGTGCCCACCAGACGCCCGTTATCGAACCCCGCAATAACCGTCGATCCGGCAATGACCGGCGATGAGTTGCCGCGCAAAGTGAGGCGAGGCACCTCTTGCTCGATTACCCATCGATCGGTGCCATCGAAGATGGAAAAAACCTGCAGCTTGCCATCGATCGTCTGCACCACGACCGAGTCATTTCGTATCAACGGCCGGGCAAGTGACTCACCATCCATATTGATGCGCCAGATTTCGCGACCATCGTCTGCGGCCAGGCATATGAGTTCACCGTTTTCCCCGACCACGACCACGTGGTTTTCACCCGCGCCCGGGCCGGCAGTCAGATTCAGGTCGAGTTCGGTGCGCCAGAATTTCTTGCCATTTGCCGGATTCAGAGCACTGACAACACCATTATGGCTGGCCGCGTAGATTCGATCTTCGTCGCCGGCCGGTGAGAGTGAGACGCGCAGAAACTCGGAGCCTTTGCCGAGCTTGGTCGACCAGACCTTCTTGATCGGCAATGTAGCTTCGAACTTGATCAATTCCTTCGGTGGCAATTCATCGTCATCGTCGCCGAAAATGCCGCAGCCCGTCAGCAACGCCGCGGTCAGGGCAAGCAACAAATTTCGCGAAAAGGTCTGCATTACTGGTTTGCGGTCCCGTCGGCGCTATCGACGTCAGGGCTTTCCTCACCGGCCGTATCGTCTGCCGCCGTTTCGTCTGCGGTCGCCTCGTCCGGTAAATCAACCAGCTTCATTTGTATAAGCGCCCGATTGACCGTCGGCTCGACCGGGTTGTCTGCCATCGCGCGCTCGTATGCAGATCTTGCATCAGCGACCCGCCCGAGAGAGGCGTAGGCATCGCCCATAAGCTCGTCATATCTTGCGGAGAACGACAATTCTTCGTAGCCAGACAACAGATCGATAACTTCCTGGGACTTATTCTGGTAGAGGTAGATCTTGGCGAGTCTCAGACGACCGACCATCTGCAGTTCCGCATTGCCTTTTGTTTCCAGAAGCGCGCCGAGCGTATCCGCCGCATCCTGGTCCCGGCCTTTTTCCATGTACAGTTTGGCCATCGCCAGTCTCGCCAGATCCGCATAGGTTGTCGAGGCGTAGTTATCATACAATTCGCTGGCCGCGGTCGTGGCCGCATCGAGATCACCGTCGTCAACCTCGATTGTAAGCGCCTCATAAATGGCAGACGCTTCCACACGCGTCGTAAGTTGATAATTTTGCCAGCGGTTCCAGCTGACCAGTATTGCAACGCCGAGCACGATGCCGCTTATCACATAACGGCCATTCTCCTTCCACCATGTGCGCATCGCCTCGATTTGTTCTTTTTCAGAAAGTAGTTCGTCCACAAGTAACGCCTTTGCTCTAAATTCAGCCCATTTGACCCGATAGCTCGGCCACCAGTTCAGAAAGCGGCACACTTTGCTGGTCCTGATCATGTCTGAGAGGCTTCAAACCGGCTCGCTCGCTAGCAACCTCGTCATCGCCCATCACGATGGCAAACGTGGCTCCGCTCTTGTCGGCCCGCTTCAGCTGTGACTTGAAGCTGCCGCCACCCAGATTCAATTCCACCCTTATATTCTCTATGTCATCTCGCAGCATTTCTGCGACCTCAAATCCCTTCGCGAGCGCTGCATCGCCGACCGCAACGATATACACGTCCGGACCCAGATTCGGCGCCTCTCCGCCCGACGCCTCGAACAGACCGATAAGACGCTCGACACCCATAGCCCAGCCGATCGCCGGCGTCGGCCGGCCGCCGAGTTTCTCGACCAGGCCGTCGTAGCGGCCACCCGCGCAAACCGCCCCCTGGGACCCCAGGGCATCGGTGATCCACTCGAACACGGTCCGATTGTAATAATCCAGCCCCCGTACGAGCCTCGGATTGACCTCGTAGACAATGCCGGCCGCATCCAGAATCGCCTTGAGATCCGCGAAGTGCTTTGCCGATTCATCGTCGAGGTAATCGAGCATCACCGGCGCGGCCGCAATGAGTTCCTGCATATCAGGATTCTTGCTGTCCAGAATACGAAGCGGGTTCTGCTCGAGGCGGCGAATACTATCCTCATCCAGCCCGGATTTCACGGATGAAAAGTAATTTACAAGGGATTCGCGATAATTTTTCCGCGTTTCAGGCGATCCGAGCGAATTTATCTCGAGCGCCAGGCGAGTCAGCCCCAGCCTCTGCCACATCCTTGCGGACATGATGATTAACTCGGCATCGACATCCGGTCCCGGATATCCCATCGCCTCGACGTCGATCTGGTGAAATTGCCGATAACGCCCTTTTTGCGGCTTCTCATAGCGAAACATCGGCCCTGCCGTCCAGAGTTTTTGCCGCTGGTTGTGAAAAAGACCATTCGTGATACCGGCGCGGACCATACTTGCCGTAGCCTCCGGTCGCATGGTCAGGCTTTCCTGGTTGCGGTCAAGGAATGTGTACATCTCCTTCTCGACGATATCGGTGACCTCACCGATTGAGCGGCGGAACAGTTCCGTCTGCTCGAGTATGGGCAGGCGAATCTCCTGATAACCGTAGGACTCGATCACCTCACGAATGACGGTCTCCACGAAACGCCAGGTGACGGACGCCTCCGGAAGCACATCGTTCATTCCGCGAATCGCTTTTGGTTTCATTCTTCGAATATTCTGCGGCGCATGTTCACTGGCCGTAAATCGTCAGTCTGGCCGTATTCCCGCGGCGATTTGCTGCCGGTATGTTGTAATCGAATCCGTTGACCCGGATGCCGACATCCGTACTATCGCCGAGCAGCACTCCCAATGGCTCTACGCCACTCAGGGTCACAGTCCGTCCGGCTGCTCCCAGGTCAAAAAACAGCCTGCGCCCGGTCGCATCGGTAACCTCTGTCCAGCAGTCGCCGCCGAAGGATAGCTCGAGCTCGACAGTATTCGCGGCGGGTTCATTCGGCGCATCCGCTGCTTCCTCAGCTGGAATAACGTCAGCCAACTGTTCGGCTGTCGTCTCGGATGGCGCGGCATCCGGCAAATTGTCTTCAACGGTCCCGCTTTCCGTTTCTTCAATGGCGCCCTCGGCTTCGGTCTCGACCGGGACGGTATCCGGCTCGGCTTCCGGCTGAACTGCCGGCTGCTCTGACTCGAACGGCGCCAATGTCGATGGCTGATCGACGGCAGGCTCTGCTGCCCGCTCAAGGCTCAACCACCACCATGCCGCGGCGGCGATGACCAGAATGACGATGCCGCCGACCGCCCAGGGGACAATCGAAATATCACGCGGCATTTTTCTGGGAGGGCCAACGACGGGTGGCGCTCCGGTAGAACGATTGAGCTGGTAATAATCGGCAAGCACATCGTCGATCGAAACGCCGACCAGCTCCGCATACTTGCGCATATGGCCCTTGGCAAATACCGGCGCGCCGAGAATCTCGAAGCTGTTCTCTTCCAGGGCGCGAACCTTCGGTTCGTCGAGATGCAGTTCCTTGGCTATCTCAAGAATAGAAATGCCGCGCGAGCGCCTGGCTTCGGCCAGTCTCTCACCACAGACCGGACCCGAGGGTTCACCCCCGGACGACTCACTCGTCTGATTGGAGTCTTCTTCGGCGGTCATGCTAGCCCGCTTCCAGTAGCCGTCTTGCTTCTGGTGAGGCAGGGAACTCACGCAGCAACTGATTCGTGTAATCGGTCGCGGCCCGTTCATCCTCGAGCGCCTTTTCGATCTGTACGCCGAGATACAAGATCCCCGCAGACGTCTTGTTGGTCGAAAGGTATCGTTGCAGGAATGCGCGCGCATGCAGGTAGTCTTCCGTCTTGTATTTCAACGCAGCCATCTGGATGAGGGCCTCACCGTAGCTCGATCGTTCCTGTAACGCCTTGCGGAAATAGTTTTCTGCCTTTACAAAATCCGGCTTCTGGGTCATGCAGGCGCCGGCATTGGTCATCATGACATGGCGATTTTCGCTTAGGGTATCCTTCAGCGCCTTGTCAAACTGTTTGACCGCATCATCAAACTGCTGTTGCCGGCAGAGAAATACGGCATACGCGTTACGGGCATCGAAATCGTTCGGGGCAACCTTGACCGCCCGCTCGTAATGATCGGTGGCCAATCGAAGATTGCCCAACTTTTCATGCGTCAACGCAAGCGTGTAATGCGCCTGAGCCAGTTTCGGATCGAGCTCCAGCGCGCGCTCGAGCCTGTCTCTCGCCAGATCGTAACTGCCATTCTGGTAATACCTGGCACCAAGGGTCAGATACTGTACGGCCGCATCATCGGACTCCTCGAAATTCGCTGTCGACGTGGTCGTCGAGGTCACGCATCCCGCCAACCAGAGCAAGGCGGTACTGCAAAAGAGAATTCCGGTAATCGTCTTCATCCCGTTGCTACCCTGGTTGGTTTTTCGCTGAGTCTGACCCGCACCCGATCGCTAACTTTACCAGCTAGTTGGCCGCATGCCGCATCAATATCTTCGCCTCTCGTCTTGCGCGTTGTAACGACAAGCCCCTGTTGCCTGAGGCGATTCTGAAACTCTGCAATCCGGTTCCTGTCGGAACGCTGGAAATTATTGCCTTCGAACGGATTGAATGGAATCAGGTTCACTTTCGCGGGACGGCCGCGCAGGAGCCCAAAAAGCTCATCGGCGTGGGCAAGTGAATCATTTGTGTTCTTCAGCATGACATACTCGAAGGTTATGAATCTGTTCGAACGTCTTGCCGCATATCTCCAACAGGCATCGAGCAATTCTGAAATGCGGTGGACTTTATTGATTGGCACCAGTCTATCCCGAAGCTCATCGTTTGTGGCGTGCAATGACACAGCGAGCGACACATTACATTCCTCGCCAAGGCGATCGATGTTGGGCACGAGACCGGAGGTGCTGACTGTGACTCGCCTGCGCGACAGTCCGTAGGCATGGTCGGACAGCAACAGCTCGAGCACTGACACCACGCAACGATAGTTTGCGAGCGGCTCTCCCATACCCATGAACACGACATTTGTCACCGCGGGTTCGCCATTCGATCGCGGTGGCAATGCCCTGTTCGCGTGCCAGACCTGACCGATGATTTCCGCCGCGCTCAGATTTCTATTGAATCCCTGCGCTCCTGTCGCACAGAACGCGCAATCCAGCGCGCAACCTACCTGCGACGAGATGCAAAGCGTGCCTCTGCCGGCTTCCGGAATGAACACCGTTTCAACTGCTTGTCCGGATCCGGATTCAAACAGCCACTTGACCGTACCGTCCGCCGAGACGTTTTCCGATATCACCGTCGGAATCTCGACCTTTGCGATTTCATTCAGGCTCGCACGCAAGCTCTTCGACAGGTCCGTCATCAGATCAAAATCCGTTACACCTCGCTGGTGCATCCACTTGAGAACTTGCCGGGCACGAAACGGTTTTTCCTGGTTTGCAACGAAAAAGGTCTCTAGCGCGCTTTGCTGCAATCCAAGCAGGTTAGATTTTTCAGGAACTGCGATCATCGAATGAATGCGTATTTAACGGGTACGTCTGCAAAGGCCATCGTCGCCGAAGAAAAATGCGATTTCCTGCGCCGCCGTATCAGGACCGTCGGAGCCATGCACTATATTTTCCTCGATGCTTTCGGCAAAGTCTGCGCGAATACTTCCCGGATCGGCTTTGGACGGATCCGTGGCCCCCATGATCTGCCGATTCTTGCTTATCGCGCTCTCACCTTCCAGCGCCTGGACCATCACGGGGCCCGACGTCATATAATTGACGAGATCATCAAAAAATGGCCGCTCCTTGTGAACGGCATAGAACCCTTCTGCCAGTTCACGCGACAAATGAATCATCTTTGCGCCGACAATGCTCAATCCGGCCTTTTCGAATCGACCATAGATCTCTCCGATCAGATTTTTTTGCACGCCATCGGGTTTGATTATCGAGAGCGTCTGCTCGACGGACATACATCATTCCTTTGTTGATCATGAATTAAAAACCGGACACGGAACTGTTGCCGGCCACGCGTAAACCCTCAATTTTACTTGGATAATTGACCCCAGGCAACGAAGCGAGAATTCGCCTTGCGGCGGTCAGATCAGACGCTGAAGCTCTCCCCGCAGCCACATTCGCCGGTCACATTGGGGTTGCGGAATTGGAATGCCTCATTCAGGCCCTGCTTGACGAAATCGACTTCCGTGCCATCGATGAGTTCCAGGCTCTTCTTGTCGACGACGACCTTCACGCCGTGGTCTTCGAAAACGACATCCGTATCTGCGACCGCGTCCGCGTAATTGACCACATAGGCATATCCGGAGCAGCCGGTCTTTTTAATCCCGACACGCAGGCCGACGCCCGTACCCCGGGCATCCAGATAGGATTTGACGCGATCAGCGGCGGGTTGGGTCAGCGAAACAGCCATGCAAGCACTCAGTCCTCAGTGGATCTCGATTCGGATACCGATATATGGAGCGCCTTGGCGGCGTCTTCAAGTACGAAGAGCCGTCCGGTCTTCTCCACCGGTATGGCCAGCCCTTCCATCAATGTCGATATATTCATGTCTATCAATGCGTCGAGCGGCCGGCCTTCTGCATCATCGCAAAATGCCTCGGCCGCGGCGATCAAATGCGGGCAACCAAATATCTGATATCGCAGCAAGTGAATTGTATCGCCGTTAACGACCGCCGAGAGAACAATCCTCGCACCATTCTCCGACTCAGTGGCCTCAGCAACCACACCGCCATTGTATTCGTCCGGCAAAGGGCCTGCGTGAACCGGATTCGCAAAAAGGCGCCTGACCTGTTTACTGTAAGGATCTGTTGCCGATTCGGGCTTCATGCCGTCTTCCTGCCGGCCGGCGAGATTGCCCTAAGGTGTTTGACGGCGTCGGTGTAACGGCAAACCGTGAAGTCGATTTCTTCTGCTGTCGTATCGCGCCCGAAGCTGAAACGAATGGCGCTCTGGGCGTGCGCATCGCTGCGTCCGAGGGCACGCAACACATACGACGGCTCGCCACTCTTGGAGTTGCATGCAGAGCCGGTACCGACACAGACTGGCTCGAGCGCGAGTAACAGGCTCTCGCCATCAATCTCCTCGACGCTGACGTTCAGGACCCCGGCAAAGGAATCTTCAAGGTAAGCATTTGGCAGAATGCCGGCGATCCTTCTGATTCCCGCCCATAGCCTTTCCCTTAGCCGTCGGAGATGCGCGAGGTCCTCGACATGCCTCGACCGGGCAAGGTCAGCAGCAGCACCGAGCCCGACTATCTGGTGCACAGCGAGCGTGCCAGACCTGAGCCCACCTTCCTGCCCCCCGCCGTGAATGAGCGGCTCGATGTGACAGCCGGGACGATCGCTCAGGTAGAGCGCGCCAACGCCTTTCGGCCCGTACATCTTGTGCGCCGTCAAAGACAAGAGGTCAACCGGCAGCGTGGACAGATCTAGCGCTAGCTTGCCGACAGACTGTGCCGCATCGACATGAAACAGGATGTCTTCGCGTCGACAAAGCTCGCCGATGCTCGCGATGTCCTGAATTACGCCTGTTTCGTTGTTCACATGCATGACAGACACCAGTTGGGTGTCGTCACGAATAGCGTGCTTCAAATCATCGAGCGGCAACAAGCCGCGCTCATCGGGCATCAGGTAGCTGACGTCAAATCCTTCCCGCTCGAGCGCGGCAAATGCGCCGGTCGCCGCCTTGTGCTCGGTTGGCATCGTGATCAGATGTTTCCCGCGACCGGCCCTGAATCTCGCCGTGCCGATGACGGCGAGATTGACGGACTCGGTAGCGCCGGAAGTGAATATCAGCTCGCGCGCCTGGCAGTTCAGTAGGCCAGCGAGCTGATCGCGCGCAGCCTCGACAACCAGGCCGGCCTGACGACCGGCCGAATGAATCGAGGCGGGATTTCCGAATGTGCCAGCGGCGCCAAGACAGGCAGACATCGCATCTGTGACCGCCGGATCGACCGGGGTCGTTGCCGCGTAGTCGAGATAGACCATTGCTTGATTGGTGTTCAGATTCAATTACCGGCCCTTGGATCCAGCGCCGAAAGCATGCCGCGCAAGATGTTGATCTCGTTCTGATCGGGCTGGGCCCGCACGTACAGGCGGCGCAGGCGGCGCATCAGAAGTCTCGGGTTATCCGGATCGAGAAAACCGCTTTCGGTCAGGACCTCCTGCAAATGCGTGTAGAAATGCTCGAGCTCTTCAGCTGTCGCGAGCCGGCCTTCTGACAGGCTTTCCTCATCCGCTTCGCCAATCATCGCCACGCGCAATTCATAGCAGACGACTTGAACGGCCATCGCGAGGTTGAGAGAGCTGAAGCCGGGCTCCGTCGGAATCGTCAGCAATGTATGGCAACGGTCGATATCCTCATTCGTCAGACCGGACTTCTCGGGCCCGAATACGGCAGCAACAGTACCGTTTTGCCCTTGAGCCAATAGCCGGCGCGCACACTCACGTGGCGTCATGCTGGGCCAGCCGATTGTTCTGGATCTGGCACTTGCTCCGGCAACGTAGACACACTCCCGAAGCGCTTCATCGAGATTGTCGACGACTGTTGCGGCATTCAGTATGTCCTCGGCCCCGGACGCCCGGGCCGTCGCGTCTTCGTGAGGGAATTGTTTCGGCTTTACCAGAACGAGAT
>Ga0255052_10001256_pt1 | contig 19315 bp, 12 predicted proteins | sample JV7_2_21_MG_FD_188632 | JGI IMG/M metagenome (GOLD analysis project Ga0255052, IMG submission 188632) | Seawater microbial communities from Jervis Inlet, British Columbia, Canada - JV7_2_21 | ecosystem: Environmental > Aquatic > Marine > Inlet | place: Canada: British Columbia | collected... | reverse complement strand
CAGGATGCCGGCGTAGCCCGGATTGAGCACGACGCATTGGTGGCGGTGCAGGTGTGGCGCCAGGCGCTCGGCGACCATCGAGTGATAGTTCGCGACGTAGTAGACGAGGATCAACTCGGCCTCGGGGATGGCCTCGGCTGGGTCGTTGGTCACCTTGGCCAAGTCGAACTCACCCTGTCCTTCCTTTCCCGACAGGCGGATCTTGCTGTCCCTCTGAAGGGCCGAGAAATTCTCGTTGTGGATCGCCGAGCTCAGCTTGACGATATTGACCTTGTGTCCGTGCATCGCCTGCACGGCAGCCATCGCGCAACCTCCGTGTCCACTGCCGACGATCGTGATCTCCATGTTCTCTGCTCCTTGCCAAGAATCTGGACATCCCTGGTCTAGCACACCGACTTCGTCTCCTGCAACATCTCACGCGCGTTCGCCAGAGCCGATTCATGACATGGTGGAGGGGAGAATGAGCCAGCTGTCACGAGAATCCGCTGCCCGGAGCTGCTCGGTTGTTGAGCCTCTGAGAGAGCGGCTGGACCTGGACCACCGTTTGCTGCCGTTCTCGGAACAGAGATGGGACGGATCGCCGGTCCCGTTTCCGGTACTCCACCTGGACGATCTATCTGCCATCCCGCATCTCGGTGGTATCAGCGGCATCGAGGAGTACCAGCATCGGGCAAGGCTGCGTGCTAGAGAGGGCGATCTCTTCGCCGCAGTCACCTTGCCGACGGAGGGCTACGAAGACTACTGCTGCGAGCGTCTGGGTCTCAGCGATGTGGAGTTCTTGCTGGCGGAGGCGGTCGACGGAGCGATGGCCGTGGCGCGAGCGTGCATGACAGGTAGAGCCTGGCTGCGAATTCTGGGACGCGCTCGGGACGCTGGTGGTCTGGCGATCCATCCGTTCATGGGCAGCGAAGAGGTGTGGGAGCTGGCAGGGCGACTTGCCGGAACGTCGGGTGTCCAGGTCACCGTCTTGGCTCCACCTCCACCGGTCACTTGGATCGCCAACGACAAGGCGCTGTTCAGTGAGGTGGTGGAGCTTGTCCTCGGTAGGAAGTGGCTGCTCGAGACCCATCGGGCTGCAGATGCTGGCACGTTGGCGAAACTCCTCCTGGACTTGGCGGGGCAGTACCAGAAGGTGGCTCTCAAGCGTCTTCGCTGCGTCTCGTCCCGAGGCAACGCAGTCTTCGACTCGCGACGACTCCGCGAGGTGGGGCTGGCGGTGACGGAGAAGGAGGTTCGCGACTTCCTCGCGCGGACCGAGTGGCAGGGCGACGAGGAGGTCCTAGCTGTGGCGTGGGAGGAGGCGGACGTCTCGCCTTCGACTCAGATGTGGATTCCTCCCTTGGGGGCCGGACCTCCGCGCTTGGACGGTATCTACGAGCAGATTCTCGTGGGCGAGAAGAAGGTCTTTGTCGGCAGCCGACCTTCGGCCCTGCCGAGGACCGTGAACGAGGCCCTGACCCTGGCATCACTGGATGTCGCGGCCGGTCTTCAGGCCCTGGCCTATGTCGGCCGCTGCTCCTTCGATTTCGTGGTGCTGGGCGATCCGGGGGGCGATTTCCAGATCCACTTCACAGAGTGCAACGGCCGCTGGGGAGGAACAAGCACGCCCATGGCGCTTCTGGACCGCCTGATCGGGAGCCCTCGGCCGCCCCACCGGGCTCAGGATTTCGTCGAGCCGCGGCTTGTCGGGGTTTCCTTCATGGAGCTCCTGGAGCGGATCGGCGACCAGGCCTTCGAGGCTGCCCGCGCTCGTGGGAGGTACATCTTCTACAACACCGGGCCGCTCACCGAGTTCGGCATGTTCGATGTCATCGCACTTGGGCGGACGCAGGAAGAGGCCGAAGCCGCAATGGAGGAGGATCTCCCACAACTCTTGGGCGTAGGGTGCCAATAATCGGCCCACAGCAGACGTCCCATATAGACTCAGCCCCTCCTCCTCGGGAAGTACCGCGGCACCCGGGCGGCATACTCCCGATACGCGTCGCCGAAGCGGTCCACGAGCTCGCGCTCCTCTAGAATCACCACGAAGTGGATCACGGGGACCGTGAGGATGGCCACGATCCAGCACCCCACGTGGTTGGCGATGGCGGCGTAGCCGAACGTGAACAGAGTGATCTCCACGTACCTGGGATGACGCACCAGGGCATAGGGTCCCTCGTCCAGCAGCTTGCCCCGCTTCTCGACGTCGGTCTCTACCTCGGGAACGCCCGCGAGGATGCGCATGGTGAGGTACTTCTTCCGTTTCAGGCCGATGAAGATCGCGATGGCGGCAAGAGTGGCTCCCAGCACGACGAGCGGCCACTGCGATCCCAGGTCCGGGCCCAGGAGCGCGTCCCGGATCATGACGAGCCCCGCCACGCTCACCACGAAGAAGAGGGTCATCACCGTCATGGTGCCCCGAACGCCCACCTTCCTCCAGAAACCGACGAAGGGGTGCACGACGAACCACCACACCACGCCGGGGGGAAGCCCTACCACGAGGAGGACGCCTAGGATGTAGCGGAATGTGTTCACCAGATCCGGACCACTGGTCACGGCAAAGGGCAGCGGCGGGATAGGAATTCGCTTTTCCCGGCTCTGGGCTCGGAGCTGGCCATTGCGTCGGAGGAAAGTGTTGGTGGCCGGGCGCGGCTGAGAGATCCCTTGCCAGCATCGAAGAACTGGACGGAATCATACCGCGGAATCTTGCATGAACCGCTCTACCAGAGTGGTAATCTGCGCTGGTGAACAGATCATGATCGAAATCGACGGTTCTCACCTGCAGCTCGAGGATTTCCGTTCCATCGTGGACGGGGGGGAGGCCTGTGCGCTTTCGGACGCAGCCCGGGAGAGGGTTCAAGCGGCCCGCGAGGTCATCAAAGAGGTCACGAGTCACGGTGACTCGACGGCAGCGGTGTATGGCGTCAACACCGGTTTCGGTGACCTTTCCAAGGTTCGGATCGCCGCCGATCAAACTCGTCTCTTGCAAGAGCGACTGGTCCGAAGTCATGCGGCTGGGGTGGGAGAGCCTTTGCCCGACCGGGTAGTCCGGGGCATGCTTCTTCTGCGCGCCAACACCCTGGCTCAGGGGCATTCGGGTGTCCGTCCGGGGCTGATCGACCTGCTCCTCGAGATGCTCTCTCGCGACGTCCTACCGGTCGTGCCAAGTCGGGGGTCGGTGGGGGCCAGCGGCGACCTGGCACCGCTGGCACACTTGGCACTTCCCGTGATCGGACGGGGAAAGGCACGATTCGAGGGCGAAGAGGTGGCCGGCGACGAGGCGATGCGCCGAGCAGATCTCGAGCCGCTGATCCTGGAGCCGAAGGAGGGGTTATCCCTGATCAACGGCACCCAGGCGATGACGTCGCTATTGGTGATTGCGGCCATCGAAAGCCGGCGCATCTTCCGCATCGCCGATGCCGTTGGGGCCCTCAGTACCGATGCGCTTCTCGGCTGCGACACCCCTTTTGATTCCCGTCTCCACGAATTGCGACCGCACCCGGGCCAGAAGGCCAGTGCCGCCAACCTCTGGCGACTGATGCAGGGCTCGGAGCTCAGGGATTCGCACCGTCACGGCGATTCCAGGGTGCAGGATCCGTACTCGATTCGGTGTATGCCACAGGTCCATGGGGCGGCTCGCGACGTTTTGACGGATGTGGAGGGTCGTCTGGCGATCGAGATGAATGCAGTCACCGACAATCCCGTGGTCTTTGTCGAAGAGGGCGAGATCCTGGCGGGAGGCAACTTCCACGGTGAGCCCATGGCCATGGCGGCGGACTTTCTGGCCATCGCGGTGGCCGAGATCGGTTCCATCAGCGAGCGCAGGATCGACAAGCTCACCGATCCGGTTTTCTCGGGTCTGCCCGCATTTCTGACCGAGAACCCCGGGCTCAACTCGGGTTTCATGCTGGCTCAGGTCACTGCGGCAGCTCTGGTTAGCGAGAACAAGGGTCTGGCCCATCCGGCCAGTGTCGATTCCATCCCCACCTCAGCGGAGAAGGAAGACCATGTCTCGATGGGTATGTGGGCGGCCCTGAAACTGCAGCAGGTCATTGCCAACGTCTATAGCGTGCTGGCCATCGAGTTCCTGGCTGCGGCTCAGGGTGTCGACCTTCGCCGTCCCCTGCGCTCGAGCGCCGCTCTCGAGCGATTGCATGCAGCGATCCGCGAGCGGGTCGAGAAGTGGGGAGACGACCGGGAGCTGGCGCCGGATGTGGAGCAGGCAGAGAACTTTCTGAAATCGGCTATCGATCCCCATATCGATGACTTTTTGTAAGCGGAGGCAACGGTTCACCATGACGACAACAACTGCACCTTCGATCCGATCTCCTCGCGGTACGGAGATCACTTGCAAGGGCTGGCAGCAGGAAGCGGCCATGCGTATGTTGATGAACAATCTCGATCCGGAGGTGGCAGAGCTGCCGGAGGAGCTGATCGTCTATGGCGGCTCCGGCAAGGCAGCTCGCAACTGGCACTGCTACGAGGCGATTGTCGAGACGCTGAAACGGCTGGGGAACGATGAGACCTTGCTGGTGCAGTCGGGCAAGCCGGTGGCGGTGTTCCGGACCCATGCGGAGGCTCCACGGGTCCTGATCGCCAACGCCCTGATCGTGCCCCACTGGGCAACCGCCGACGAGTTCCGTCGTCTCGAGGGTCTCGGTCTGACCATGTATGGCCAGATGACCGCCGGCTCGTGGATCTACATTGGCACCCAGGGAATCCTGCAGGGCACCTACGAGACCCTGGCAGAAGCAGCACGCCAGAGGTTCGGTGGCACCCTCCGTGGCACTCTCACCGTGACGGCCGGGCTCGGGGGAATGGGCGGCGCGCAGTCCCTGGCAGTGACCATGAACGAAGGCGTCTGTCTGGTCGCCGAGGTCGATTCCCATCGGATCGAGCGCCGTATCGACACCCGCTATCTCGACCAGGTAGCACCGGATATCCAGACCGGTCTGGAGCAGGCGCTGGCGGCCAAGGCGGAGGGCCGTGCCGTTTCGATAGGAGTCGAGACCAACGCGGTGGACCTGCTGGCAGCACTGGTCAATGGCGGTATCGTTCCCGACGCGCTCACCGATCAGACATCGGCGCATGACGCCCTTGCCGGCTACGTGCCCCACGGCATTTCCTATCCGGAGGCCATGGCTCTCCGGCAGCAGGAGCCAGAGCGGTATGTGGGGCTGGCGATGAATTCCATGGCCCAGCATGTACAACACATGTTGACCCTGCAGGAGAGGGGGGCGCTGACCTTTGACTACGGCAACAACCTGAGGGGGCAGGCGCTGGAAGCCGGGGTCGAGAATGCTTTCGATATCGGAGGTTTTGTGCCTTTGTTCATCAGACCGCTGTTTTGCGAGGGTAAGGGCCCCTTTCGCTGGGCCGTACTGTCGGGGGATCCCGCGGATCTGGCAGCCACTGACGAGGCAATACTGGAGTTGTTTCCGGAGGATGAAGCGTTGGCCCGTTGGATCCGGATGGCCCACGACAGGGTGGCGCTCCAGGGGCTGCCCTCGCGTATCTGCTGGCTCGGTTACGGGGAGAGGGCCAGAGCAGGACGGGCGTTCAACGACCTGGTCGCCAGCGGCAAAGTGGCGGCACCCATCGTCATCGGTCGAGATCATCTCGACTGTGGATCGGTAGCGTCACCCAACCGGGAGACCGAGGGCATGAAGGATGGCTCTGACGCCATCGCCGACTGGCCGGTTCTCAACGCCATGCTCAATGCCGTCAACGGGGCGACTTGGGTGTCGGTCCATCACGGGGGTGGGGTAGGAATCGGCTATTCGCTTCATGCGGGGATGGTGATCGTGGCCGATGGCACTGAGGCCGCGGCCGCCCGGCTGGAGCGCGTCCTCACCGGCGATCCGGGAATCGGTGTCGCCCGCCACGCCGATGCCGGATATGACGAGGCCATCGCCCATGCCAGCGGTAAGGGAATCGACCTGCCAATGCTCGACTGATAGGTCATTTGGCCGGGTTCAGACGTCCTCGTCGACCCGGTGGCTACGGAGAACGGCGACATCACTTCGCGACTGGTATCCCTGATCTTCACGGTCCTCGTGGGTGGGATTCTCGCTCTCCCAGGAGAGGCCGAGTCGAGCCGTTTCGAGCGTCAGGTCGAAACCAGCTACCGGCAACTCTGGCGGCAGCTCGACGAGACAGCCGAGCGCACGATCGCGCGACTCGATACTCCGATCCTGCCTGAGGATGATCCTCTGCGGATCTTTCAGATCCTGGACGCCGAGGCTGAGGCCGGGCCTGCTGTGGGGACCACATTGCTGCTCCTCGATGCCCGGGCACAGGTCTTTGCGTGGGGAGGCCAGGGACTGCTACACGAGATTGAAGCGCTACCCAGGGGGACCCCAGGAGGCAGGTTTCACTATGCCAGCTTCAGTGCCGCAACTCTTCTGACCGTTCGTTCGCTCGAGCTCGGTGGATCACAGTGGCATGTGGTGGCGGGCCTGAGCCTGCGCACCAATCGATTTCCATTCGCCCGCCATGTCGGGGACGCGCCGCGGTGGACGCTGGTCTCTCCGGGCGCTGGTGTAGCCGAAGGGGCGCTGCGGGTGACCGTGGATAACGGCCCCGAGTTGGTTGTGGAGCCAATGGCGGTCGACGCCAAGGGTCGCAGAGGGGTGTTGCCCGCTGTTTGGCGTCATGCTGCTCTGATGATCCTGGCGGTGTTTCTGGTCGTCTTGGCCTGGATCTGGATCGTGCCTGGGAAGTTGGGAACCAGGCGGAGTTCTCAGCAGCCGGTCGGTACATCGCGCTCAGTGACTCTTGTCCTGGGCGGTGCGGCAGCCATGGCAACCCCCACCGTGGCGTTGATCATGAGTCGCGTTGGGCGTCTGCCGGACATGGGCAGCGATCTGCTTTCGACGCCGGGCGATCTGATCGGCCGAATCGCTCTGGTGCTCCTGGTTTGGGGGTTGCTTTCAGCGGTGCGCGAGGCGCCACCAAAGAATGGACACTCGCGATCGAGGGCGCTGGGTATCTCTCTCCTTGCTCTAGCGCTGGCTGCGATCTGCCATGACTGGGTGATCCCGTCGCTGGCCTTGTTGTTCGTGGCAGGCATGGGATTGGCGCTATGGAGAAGGCGTCAGGATCCGAGTGAGGTGGCAGCCACGATGGCCATGCTCGGTCTTGCTTCCACACTCTTGGCCGCCACAGGATGGGAGGTCGGGCATCGCTGGGATCAAAAGCAGGAGATCCGGGACCGTTTCCTACCCGCCATGGCCCCACCCTCGGCCGATGAGATCGAGTCGCTAGCCGACGAGATGCAGTCCTTTCTCGGTTCGCAGAACGTGGAGGCTCTGACACCGTCTGGAATCGAAGGCGTGGCTCGTCACGATCTGGCATTCGAGATCTGGCAGCATTCACCCCTGGCGAAATATGGAGGCCTCTCGGCGCTGCGAATATTGCCCCGCGATGGTGGCGTTTCTTCCTTCTCCTTCGGGTTGCCTCTGAACGAGGAGAGTTGGGTGGACTGGGCCTCGCCACTCTGGGGCTCGGCGCCGGTTCCGGAATGGGAAGATGCCGTCCTGGTGGGCGATGGTGAGCTGCAATTGGCAGGGGAACCCTGGGCCTACGCCGAGTACGCCTTGGCCCTGCAGCCCGGTTTCCGACTGCGAACAGGTCTCGAAGAGGATCTGGCCGAGGTGCTGTTGCGGACGGGACCCACCCATGGCGAACCCAACCTTTCAGATCTTGGGGGTGCGCTCTACGGGCTGTACGGAACCGAGGGTCAGCCAATCGTTGCACCCTGGCCGCAGTCCCCAAGGCTGCCTGCAGCACTCCTGATGGGTGGGGAATCTCGATTAGGCACGCCAGACGGTCCATCCTTTGCCTATAGCGCTGTCGGCTCCGATGGGGTGCGGGTGCTCTTTCTCCGGCAGCTTTCTCCCATCCTGGCGTTGGAGCGGGTTGGGGCTCACGCCCTGCCTCCATTGGTTGTGCTGGCGATAGGAATGCTGCTGCTGCAGGTGCCGCGAGTGGCTCGCCAGGGATTCCGAGTGGCCTGGTATCACCTCTGGCATTCCTATTCTCGGCGTCTGATGGTGGTCTATTCGATCCTCGTTCTGGTACCCCTGGTCCTCATCAACTATCTGGTGGTTCGGGCTTTCGAAGAGCGATTGGTGAGGGAACAGGCGGCGGCGGGTCTCTTGGCCGTCGAGTCTGCCCAGGGGGTCTTGGGCGAGTATGTTCTGGCCCTCAAGCCCGGTTTTGGCATCGATGCAGCCCTGGACGACGGGGTCTTGTTCTGGCTCTCCAGTGTGGTGCACCATGATGTCAATCTCTATTGGCGGGGCCTGGTCTACGCGTCCAGCAAAGCGGAGCTTTTCACGGCGGGGCTGCTGCCTAGACGGATTCCCGGCGAGATCTATTCGCGGCTGACTCTCCTCAGGCACCAGGTCTCCATGCGGACCAACCAGGCAGGTCGAGCCGAGTATCTGGAGCTTTATGCTCCATTGACGGTACCCGGAGTCTCATTCGGGCAGACCCGCTTGATCGTCTCCCTACCCTTGCTGGCACAGCAGGAGGAGACTGCCGGGCAGATCGCATCCCTGCGCCGGAGATCCCTGTTGGGTACCGCCGCCATGGTGCTCTTGATCGTGGCCGTCGGGATTCGCCTGGCCCGCCGTTTCACGGCTCCCTTGACGGCGATTGTCCAGGGTACCCAGCGTATTGCGGCCGGGGATCCGGCGCTCAATCTTCGTCCGGTGGAGTTGGAGCTGGCAACTCTGGTCGACGCCATCGATGACATGGCGGCCCGCATTCATGCCGGGCGCCAGGAGCTCCTGCGTGAGAAGAGCCTGGTCGACCGCATGGTTGAGAACATCACCGCTGGGGTCATCTCTTTGGACGAGAAACGACGGGTGCTGATGGCGAATCGGGTAGCCGGTCAGCTGACCGGATTGCAGGTGGGGCAAGAGCTGGACGCCGTGGTTGAGCAGGATCAAAGGTTGGCGCCTCTAGCGGCATTCCTTGCACGGGTGCCGCCGGAGGATCTGGGCCAAGAGACCGTGGTCCTGAAGGACGCCGGCGGGGAGGAAGAGGAGTGGACCCTGGTCTGGGTGCCGCTGCCTGGGCAGGGGGAACCCTCCGCCTTGCTGGTCCTGGAGGACGTAACCGAGGTTCTGAGAGGCCAGAGATTGCAGGCCTGGGCCGAGATGGCGCGGATGATCGCCCACGAGATCAAGAATCCGCTGACGCCGATCCGGCTTTCGGCGGAACACATGCGGGAGATCTTCGGTAGCGATCCTGAGAACTTCGCCGAGGTTTTCGAGAGCTGCACTGCCAATATCCTCCGCCAGGTCGGAGAGCTGCAAGAAATCGCCGGCGATTTCTCCACCTACAGCAGGATTCCCAAGATCGAGCCGCGGCGGGGTGACCTTGTCGAGGTGGTCCAGAAAGTTGTGGTGGGCTACAGAAAAGCGCCGGCAGGGGGCAGCAAGGTCGAGCTCGAGGCACAGGAAAAGGTCCTGGATGCCTCTTTCGATGCCAAGCTCGTGAGTCGGGCGGTGAGAAACCTGATCGAAAACGCACTGCGAGCCGTGCCCAACGGCGGCCAGGTGACTGTGTCGGTGAGTCGCGACGATGGTGGATCGCGGATCGTGGTGGCCGACAATGGGTCCGGAGTTCGCGAGGGCCTACTGCAGAAGATCTTCGATCCTTACTTCTCGACCCACGATACGGGTACCGGCCTGGGTCTTCCCATCGCCCGCCAAATCGCAGAGGAGCACGGCGGCAGCATCACAGCACGTAACCGGCCCACAGGGGGTCTCGAGGTCACCATTACCCTGCCGCAGGAGCCGACGCGGTAGTGCGATACGATCGCGCCGGCCGTCTTTGGCTCGCATCTCGCGGGACAGAACTGACCTGGCATTTCTTGTCGATTTCATCAGGGAGGCCGTCATGCGACGACTGATTGTCATTTCCTCGGTATTGCTGCTCAGCACTGGGTGCCTTTCCGTCCGTTCCAGCACCGTGGAAAGCAAGGATGAGGCGCCGGCTACACAGAGCGAGAGTCAAGAGAAGGCCAAGCAGGCCAACCTCGAGAAACGAGAGGGTCTCCTGACCCACTTCATCGACCGGCAAGCGGGGAAGGTCTGGCTGCAGGTTCCCGAGGATTTGGGGACCTACCTGTATGTGGAAGGCCTGGCTGCGGGTATGGGCTCGAACCCGGTCGGGCTCGACCGTGGCGAGTTGGGGGACAGTCGCATCATCGATATGCAGCGTGTCGGGGGCCGGCTTCTCTTTGTGCAGCCCAATCTTCGGTATCGAGCCGAGGTCGGCAGCGCTGAAGAGCGGCAGGCAGTGGGTGAGTCCTTCGCCAAGTCCATCCTTTGGGCGGCCGAGATCGATCTGGAGCGTCTTGCGGGAGAGGAGCTTGTCGATCTGACTCCGTTCCTGGTCCGTGATGCCCACGACATCTCGGGACGTCTCGAAAGGACCGACCAGGGTTCCTTCAAGCTGGATAAGGAGCGCAGTCTCGTCGATCTCGATTCCTGTGACTCCTTCCCCGACAATCTGGAGTTCGAGGCCTTGCTTACCTTCTCCAGTCAGAAGCCTGGACGCCTTGTACGACAGACCACCCCGACACCGAAATCGTTGACCCTGGTCCTTCATCATTCGTTCATCCGATTGCCTGAGGAGGGGTACCAGCCGCGTGTGTTCGATCCCCGAGCCGGTTCCTTTGGGATCCAGTTCGCTGATTATTCGGCCTCACTGGCCGACAGTATCGAGCGGCGTTGGATCGTTCGTCATCGCCTGGAGAAACAGGATCCTGGAGCGAGTCGTTCACCAGCGGTGGAGCCCATCGTCTACTACATCGATCCCGCAATCCCCGAGCCCATCCGCGGTGCGGTCTTGGACGGCGTCCGTTGGTGGGCCAGAGCGTTCGAGGAAGCCGGTTTCGAGGACGCTTTTCGAGTCGAGTTGCTGCCCCCTGATGCTCACCCCCACGATGTTCGCTACAACGTTGTGGAGTGGGTGCATCGCTCGACCAGGGGTTGGTCCTACGGTGGGGGAATCGTCGACCCCCGCACCGGCGAGATGCTCAAGGGCCATGTGCGGCTGGGATCGCTGCGGGTGCGACAGGATCGGCTGCTCTTCGAAGGCCTTGCGGGTACTGGCCAGACGGGAACCGGTGCACCGGATGATCCGGTGGAATTGGCTCTGGCTCGGATTCGACAACTGGCGGCCCACGAAGTGGGCCACACGCTCGGCCTGTCCCATAACTTCGCGGCCAGCACATACGGCGGCCGTGCATCGGTGATGGATTACCCAGCGCCTCTGGTTCGGGTGTCGAATGGCACGACCCTGGATTTCAGCGACGCGTACGGTATCGGCGTCGGCGAATGGGACCTACATTCCATCCGTTACGCTTACAGTCAGTTTCCGGCTGGCGCCGAGGAGGGGGAGGCGCTGGACGCGATCGTACAAGGTGGCCTGGAGCAGGACTTGATATTCCTGACCGACCAGGATGCCAGGCCGGCTGGAGCGGCCCAGCCCTTGGCCAATCTCTGGGACAATGGCAACGATCCCGTCAGCCAACTCGAGGTCGAATTGGAGGTCCGGCGCCTGGCAATGGACCGATTCGGCGAGCAGAACGTCCTGCCGGGTACGCCTCTGGCACTGCTCGAGGAGGTCCTGGTCCCTCTTTATCTCCACCACAGGTATCAGCTGACGGCCGCCATCAAGGTGATCGGCGGCGTCGACTATCGCTACAACCTGAGAGGTGACGGTCAGCCCCCGGCTCGACCCGTACCGGCGGCGGAGCAGAGGCGGGCCTTGGCAGTCGCCCTGCAGACTCTGGAGCCCGAGTCTCTCGATCTTCCAGATTCGGTGCTGGAGCTCCTGTTGCCCAGGCCGGCCGGCTACAGGCGGAATCGTGAGATGTTCGAAGGTCAGACCGCTCCGGTCTTCGATCCCTTGGCAGCGGCGGCCACCTCCGCCAACGCGACGGTTCAGGGCCTGCTGCAAAGGGAGCGGGCGGCTCGCATGGTCGATGCCCATCGCCGCGACGGCCAGCAGCCAGGTTTCGAGGAGGTTCTGGAGGGGCTCCAACAGGTGGTTTTCGAGTCGGTGCCGGAGAACGAGCGCTGGCGGGCGATTCGCCAACGTGTCGAAAGCGTCTTGGTGACGGCACTTGTCGGTCTCGCGGCCGATCCCCAAGCCACTCCCGAGGTGCGGGCACTGGCCGAAGCATCGCTCGGTGAGATCGATGGTCTTCTCGAGCGTCGGAGGCCGAGCAGTTCGGTGTCGAAAGCTCAAGCCGCCTACCTCAGACGGGTGATCGAGCGGTTCTTCGGCCGAGTCGCACAGGCGGGAGACGCACCCATCGTGGCGATGGAGCAGCCACCCGGCCAGCCCATCGGCAGCATGGCTGAAGTGGCAGGCTGGGGCGCCTGCTCATGGTAAGGTCGCTGACGCTGCAGCGGACAATTCAACCAGCCGAAACGGTGATGGAATGAGTGCGAAAAAGCTCTCTTCAAAGGCTTACGAGCTCAAAGAGGGAGAGGCTTACGAGCCGTACACGGCCGGTCAGACGCTCCAGGAGTTCACCTTCAAAGCGGCCCTGTCGGGGATCGTCCTCGGGATCATCTTCGGCGCCGCGAATACCTATCTGGGACTCAAAGCCGGTCTCACGATCAGCACTTCGATCCCCGTAGCAGTCCTGACAGTCGTGGCCTTCCGCCTGCTTGGCGCTCTGGGCATGAAGCACAGCATCCTGGAAGCCAACATGTCCCAGACCATCGGCTCGGCGAGCTCCTCGGTGGCATCGGGCGTCCTCTTCACGATTCCGGCGCTCTTTATCTGGGGCATGTCACCGGCCTGGAGGCAGATCACTCTGCTCGCCATGTGTGGTGGTCTCATCGGCGTCCTGGCGATGATCCCGCTGCGCCGCTACCTGATCAAGCGTGAACACGGCAAGCTGCCGTATCCCGAGGGTCTGGCTTGCGCCGAGGTCCTGGTCGCAGCGGAAGGTGGTGGCCGACGAGCAGCACCGGTCTTTTGGGGAATCGGCATCGGCATGTTGTTCAAGCTCATCACGGACGGTTTCAAGTTTGTCCGGGGTGAATTCGAGATGGCCCTGGGTTTCAAGGCCAATCTCTCCATAGCCGTATCGCCCGCCCTGATCGGGGTCGGGTACATCCTGGGCATTCGAATCGCCACCGTCATGGTGGCTGGCGGCGCGCTGTCGGCCTTCGTCATCATCCCGCTCATCAACTGGTGGGGCAGCAGCCTGACGTCGCCGGTCTTTCCCGAGACCGTCAAGCTGATCAGCGAGATGTCCGCTGAGGAGATCTGGAACCGTTATGTGCGCTATATCGGTGCCGGTGCTGTGGCCACTGGCGGCATCATCACCCTGGTGAAATCGATCCCGACCATGATCGAGTCGTTCAAATTGGGACTTGCGCAATTGGGCAAGCCGCAGACGGGGGACGCCGAGGAACGAATCGATCGAGATATGTCCTTCAAAACGGTTCTCTTCATCCTGGTGGGCATTCTGATGTTGCTGACCCTGGTTCCGGGCATCCTCGGCTACCTGGACTCGATCCCCGTGCGGGCGCTGGCATCGGTTCTGATCGCCGTGTTCGCCTTCTTCTTTGTGACCGTGAGCTCGCGGATCGTCGGTTTGGTGGGCGTGACCTCGAACCCGACTTCTGGGATGACCATCGCCACCCTTCTGGGGACCAGCCTGATCTTCCTGATGATGGGGTGGACCGACAGCCTTGGCAAGGCCACGGCCTTGATGGTGGGGACGGTTGTCTGTATTGCGGCATCGATCGCCGGGGACACCTCGCAAGATCTAAAAACCGGTTTTCTTCTCGGTGCCACACCAAAAAGGCAGCAGGTCGGCGAGCTGATCGGTGTGATCACTTCGGCCGGATTTGTCTGCCTGGTGGTGATCATGCTCAATCAAAACGTCGAGGGTGGTCTTGGTGGTGCAGAATTGCCAGCCCCTCAGGCGGTGCTCATGAAACTGGTGATCGACGGGGTCCTCGACCAGAATCTTCCCTGGGCGATGATCCTCATCGGTGTGGCCATTGCTGCCGTGGCGGCGATGTTCAAGATCCCGGTGTTGGCGTTTGCGGTGGGCGTCTATCTGCCCCTGTCGACCATGGCGGCGGTGTTCCTGGGCGGGCTGATGCGATGGCTACTCACCCGGAATGTGTCTCCAGAGATTGCTGAGGAACGACGCGAGCGGGGAGTTCTTTTTGGCTCGGGTCTGGTCGGCGGCGGCGGCCTGACCGGGGTGCTATTGGCTGTCTGGGTGGGAGTTCGCGGCGGGCAACGAATTATTGGATTTCCACCCCATCTTTCGGATCATGCGGCCGAAGCCCTTGCGTTTCTCACAGTACTGGCGATTCTCGGTTGCGTAGCCTGGGTGGCCACGCGCAGGACCGAGACCGAGGATTGAGGACCATACCACCCACAGAGGGACTGCTTTGACCAGGAGAGGACAGCTAGCGGTCATCGTGACCACCCTCCTGATGAGTTGCTCAGCTGGAGCCGATCCTCAAGCAGCGGAGCAGGCTGCCTCCGAAGAGCCGACCCGCCTTGGGCTGGAGGTCCTCGAGACCTATCCACACGACCCCCAGGCTTACACCCAGGGCCTGCTGTGGCACCAGGGTGAGCTTTACGAGAGCACCGGTCACTATGGCCAATCGACCCTCCGCCGGGTCGACCCCGAGACGGGTGAGATATTGGATTCGGTGGAGCTCTCGGCGGACTTTTTCGGTGAAGGTCTGGCCAGGATCGAAGACCGGTTGGTTCAGCTCACCTGGCGCGAGGGAACTGCCCTGGTCTGGGACCTGAGGAGCCTCGAGGAAGTGCGAAGGATTCCCTACGAAGGCGAGGGCTGGGGTCTGTGCTACGACGGGCGACACCTGGTGATGAGCGATGGTAGCGGCACACTGGAGTTTCGCGATCCGGCGACCTTGCAGGTCCAGCGGGAAGTCGAGGTCACCCTACGCGATGGAGTCGTCGGCAGGCTCAATGAGCTCGAGTGCGCTCGAGGGTGGATCTACGCCAATGTCTACACCACCGACTGGATCGTGCGGATCGATCCCCAGTCGGGAAGAGTGGCGGCCCTGATCGACGCCTCAGGCCTCTTGTCGGCCGAGCAAGCGCGAGACGTCGAAGTCCTCAACGGCATCGCCTACGACCCGGGTCGACAGGTCTTCTATTTGACAGGCAAGCTCTGGCCGAAGCTCTTTGCGGTCCGTTTTGTCGGACCTGCTGGTGACTGAGCCGAGCGACTTGTGGTGCTACTTTGGTAGGCTGTGCCCGAGTTTGATCGATAGGTGAGCTACATGCTGAGGGTTGTATCAGATCCAGTCGGGAGAGAAGTCGCACGGTATCGCGTCACCGCGTTCCCGGTTGCTTTTGGCAGCGGATTCTATGAAGAAGAGCGCGACGACGTTGCTGTCTTCCGATGGATGGGTCTGGCCGGCGAGCTCCACATCGAATCGACAGACACCGATCGATTTCTGGAGATCTGGTTATTCTCCAGCTTTCGTGATCTCAGCCAGGAGCTGTCGATGAGGGGGGGGCAATGGCGGCAGACTCGGGTTCTTCCCCACGGCTGGTCGCGATTGTCGGTATCGATACCACCGGGTCTCGAGCGTCTTCAGCTGGGAGTCAACAAGTTGTTTCCCAAGTCCTTTTATCCCGAGGACTCCAGAGAACTGGCCATCAGATTGCGTCGAGGTGCCTTTACCCATGAGGACGCCGAGCGCCACCGGCATATCAAGTCCCAGTACGCCAACAGAATCCACAACTGGCAGGAGATGTTGGAGGGCAAGGTCAGGCTCGACTCGACACCGGCAACCCTGGGGATCGACATGTATGGCGTGTGCAACGTCAAACCACCGTGCGTCTATTGCGACTGGGACACCTCCAAGGCTATGGAGGGTGACCTGGTCGAAGCGCCGTTCACGAGCGAAACTCTCGAGAGCTGGGGAGAGATTTTCGCCGGTGCCCACAACCTGGTGAACTGCTCCATCGGTGAGCCGTTCATGATGAAGAATCTGGACGAGCTTTTCGATGTCTATGGCGACCGGGGCAAGGCCCTGGAGATGACCACCAACGGTCAGATTCTCACCGAGCGCAACATCGAGAAGCTCCTGGATCGCGAGATCGATCTCTATATCTCACTGGACGCAGCGACTCCCGAGACCTACGCTCGGCTGCGCAACGACACCCTGGAACGGATCCTCGCAAATCTGCGCCGCTTGATCGCCGCCAAGGGTGGACGCGACGGTCTGCCCAGGGTTCATCTGGTGTTCATGCCGATGAAGTGCAACGTCCACGAGATGGAGGCGTTTATCGAGTTGTGCGCCGAGATGGATGTGGACCGTCTGGTGCTGAGGCCCTTGAATTACTCTGATGCGATCTCCTTGAAGTGGGAGAGAGAGGGCTACGTCTTCAACTACCCGGAGGAGCTTCTCCCCTTCGAGGAACTGATCCGCCTCAGTGCCCGTGCTGCGCATCTGTGTGCCGAGCTCAACGTGCCTCTCTCCGACCAGCTGGATTTTGGCGTTGCCATGGAGGAGAAATTCGCCGAGGAGTTCAAAGCGGATGCCGCAGTGCCAGATAGCGACCCGGCAGCCGAGGCGATCCATGCGTCGCCAGCAAGGGAAACGACTGCAGAAAGCGAGGTTTTGCAGGCCGCTGTGGAGAGCCTGGGGGAGGAGAGACTGCCCGCATGCATGGAGCCGTGGACCAGTCTCTACATCTTGCGTCGTGGCGTTCTGCCGTGCTGCTATGGGGGTCACCCCATCGCCGATATGGATGGGCATGGAGATGCCTGGAATTCCGAGATCATCCAGGAGATCCGGTCAGAATTGGCTGCCGGACGATTTCACGTCTACTGTCTGCGCTCGCCGTCCTGCCCCATCGTTCGTAAGGACAGCCATGCCGGCGATTTGCCGAGATCGCAGGCTATCTATCTGCGGTGCCGCGAGTTCATGCAGCGACTCGATCGGCGGTTCTTTGGGATTCCGGGAAAGATCTACCGGCCCACGAAGTGGGAATCCATGCGACTGTGGGCGATGGTGACAGATTCCTCTTATCTCAAGGGGCACTTGCAGCGTTGGTGGAATCGATCTCGCGGCAAGGAGGCGGCGAGGCTCGACTAGGTACTGACGGGCTCCTCGATCTTGAGCATGCGGGCCCAGGCCTGCCGCAGAGTGTCTGGCAGCTCTAGAGTAGGGAAGATCTCACGCACATCGTCCCGGCTGATATAGAGCCAGATGTCGTCCCACTGAGCAAAGCGGAGAAGATGGGAGATGGCCCAAGCGCGCTCAGATTCGGTGCCTTCGCGGAGGATGTCTTCCAGCTCGGCGCGGGTGACCTGGCGATCCGGGAAGAAGTAGAGAAACTCCGCACCGCCAGTCTCGGGAGGCTTGTTGGAGGTCGAGGTCATCGGCAGCAGTATACCAGGGCGATGTGACTTGACGGTCGCTCCAACGGTCGGCTACATTCTGTGAGCTTTGAGGGTATTCGCGCGGGCATAACTCAGCTGGTAGAGTGCAAGCTTCCCAAGCTTGATGTCGCGGGTTCGAGTCCCGTTGCCCGCTCCAATCCGACAGATTTCAAACCTTTCAACCAACCAGCGAGGACGAGTCCGTGACAACCTCTTCACCCAGTTCCAGCGAAGGTGGGCGATCCACCTACATCACAGCAGGTGTCAAATTCAAGGGTCAGATCTCCGGTAACACCGAAATCGTGATCGACGGCGAGGTCGAAGGACGGATGGATGTTCAGGCGGCGGTGGTCATCGGATCCAACGGCAAGGTCACCGGAGATATCGTCGCCAAGTCGGTCTCGGTCGGCGGCAGGGTCAATGGCAACGTCAAGGCCAGCGAGTCGTTCGAGCTCCAGGCTTCGGGACGCATCGAAGGAGATGTCACTGCGCCCCGGGTCATTATCGCCGAAGGAGCTTTCTTCAAGGGCAACGTGGAAATGACGGGTAGCCAATAGGCTCGACTCAACCTTACCGGAGGGAAGCGCTGTGAAGGTCGGAATCCCGAAAGAGATCAAGGATCACGAATACCGGGTAGGAATGATCCCCGCCGGTGTCCATGCACTGAACGAGGCCGGACACGAGGTCTTTGTGCAGACAAGTGCCGGCGTCGGCAGCGGCATCTCGGACGAAGAATACGTGAATGCCGGGGCCGAGGTGTTGCCCGATGCCGCTTCGGTCTTTGACCAGGCTGACATGATCATCAAGGTCAAGGAGCCCGTCGAGCCGGAATACGAGCTCCTCAAGGCAGGCCAATTGCTCTATACCTATCTGCATCTGGCCCCTATCCCCGAGCTCACCCAACTCCTCTGCGATCGCCAGGTCACGGGGGTCGCCTACGAGACCATCACCGATGACAAGGGTGGCTTGCCTCTCTTGACCCCCATGTCTGAAGTGGCGGGGCGGATGGCGGTCCTGTGGGGCGCCTACTACCTGCAGGGTGCCTACGGTGGCAGGGGCACATTGCTGTCAGGTGTGCCCGGCGTGCCACCCAGCGACGTGGTCATTATCGGCGGCGGGATCGTCGGGCTGAACTCTGCGAAGATGGCATTGGGCCTCGGTGCCAGGGTTACCATTCTCGAAACCAGCCTGGACCGGATGCGTTGGCTCGACAACATCTTCCATGGCGCCGTGACCACTCTCGCGAGTAATCACCACAATCTTATGGCGGGCCTCGCGCGCGCCGACCTTCTGATCGGTGCTGTGTTGATTCCGGGAGCCTCGGCGCCGCAACTGGTAACACGACCCATGTTGAAGGAGATGAAACCCGGGGCCGTGATCGTGGACGTGGCCGTCGATCAGGGGGGTTGTTTTGAGACCACCCACGCCACCACCCACTCCGATCCGATCTACGAGGTCGATGGCATCATCCACTATTGCGTCGCCAACATGCCTGGCGCGGTACCGCGAACTTCCACCTTCGCGCTCAACAACGCCACGATTCCCCACGCTCTGGATCTGGCCAACAAGGGTGTAGTCCAGGCGGTAAAAGACGACCGCGGTCTCTACAACGGCGTCAACACCTACGCTGGGCACATCACCTGCGAGCCGGTGGCGGCATCCCAAGGCAAGCCCTACAAGCCCCTGGACGAGCTCCTCGACTAGCTGAGCTCCGGGAAGCCGGAGTGGGTGGCATCCTCCCAGAGAAGACGCAGGTCTTCTGGGAGGGGTGCGTGGAACTCCATCGGTTCCCCGCGGGTTGGATGATCGAAGCGTAGGCGCCAGGCGTGGAGCGCTGGCCGTGAGAATCTTCGAAGCGGTCCCTGAGTTGGTTTTGGCATCCCCTTCCACCGCGCCTCCCCG
>Ga0255052_10001254_pt1 | contig 19381 bp, 24 predicted proteins | sample JV7_2_21_MG_FD_188632 | JGI IMG/M metagenome (GOLD analysis project Ga0255052, IMG submission 188632) | Seawater microbial communities from Jervis Inlet, British Columbia, Canada - JV7_2_21 | ecosystem: Environmental > Aquatic > Marine > Inlet | place: Canada: British Columbia | collected... | reverse complement strand
GCACGTCTCGGAGTACACCGAATGTACTTTCAACATCGACATTATCGACAACGCGCGTCGGCAGCTTGTTTGGGAAGCCGTCGGTATCGGGCGAATTTCAGAAAAGAAATGGGATAACCTCGAGGAAAGCATCAAGACCGGCGTTCCTATCTACTTCTCGAATTATCCATTCGTTGCCGGAAATCCAAACGCGGTCATCGAAAAGTAGCATCGGCGGCGCCAAATCTCGCCCGACCTAGTCATTGCCAAAGTCCTTACGCACAAAAAATCTTTGTGTGTCCGCATCAATTGTGCGATCAACACGGTCTCGTATTTTGTCGACCAGCCTGGCTCGTGTTGCACGCAGGTCGTCCAGGTCGCTGCCCAGGCGAGCCAGCCGCAACACGGATAACATCGACAACAACAAGCCTGCTTCAGCCTCGAGCAAACGCACCGACGCAAGGAAGCTGAACGACAATGCAAGGATTGCGGCCAGCGCCCACCAGGGCCCGACATTGATGCCGACGACTATAGCGATGACCAGGTATAAGAATGGCAACAGCAGAATTGTCGCGAGCACCTTCAGCGTTGCGATATCGTCCTGTTCATAGCTAAAGCGCTCGCCGACTGTTGCGGCGATCCATCCGACTGGCAGATGCAGCAGTGCACCCGGAATTGCCAGCGGTAGCAAGGCGAGCATTTTCAGGCTGCGCAACAACACCTTGCGAGACGCGCGAGCAAATGTCAGCGGTTGACGCAAATGATGATCTTTAAGGCCCAGCATATCGAGTCGTGCCTGATAGTCTTCAACCTCAAGGCTTAATGCCTGCAGTTCCGGCGTGTGTATGTCCCGCAGGTATCCTGCTACGAAGCGGCGGTTCAATTCGATGTATGCGCTTGGGGTAAGGGATGCCGTCGCCGGCTTGTACAAGCGCCGCACAGTTTGAATGATGCGCAATGTGCGCCAATCCGGCGCATTGAGTGTCACGATTGCAAGCGCGTTGGCGAGATGGTCGGTTAATTGCCGGACGGCCTGTCGCTCATCCATCCTGTAACTCCGTATCCATTCGTCGTCGATGACTATGGGCTCACCAAATTCGATGAGCACCTGGCTCCGGAAGCGGTGACGATGAATGTAGTTCAAGCCACAGGGGACTATTTTGATCTGTACCTTGCCTCTTGCCGCAACTGCAAGCGCAACTCGCGCTGCTCCGGTTTTTAATTTGCTCAGTTGTGACTCGACATGGCTAATGCCTTCCGGAAAAATCCCCATGCAATGGCCGGATTCGATTACGTCGTAGAGTCTTGCGAAAGCGTTCTCGTTGTCCACTTCACCGTCGGCTTCTTCACGTGAATAGACGGGTATGGCGCCGCTCGCGTTGAGCGCCGGCGCAAGCATTGGATAATTCCAGAGTTTTGCATTGGCCATGAAATGCAATGGCCAACGGCCACATTTTGCGGTTAAAAGCCAGCCGTCCATCAGAGCATTTGGGTGGTTGCCTGCAAATATGACCGGACCGTCTTGCGGTACGTTGTCGATATTGGCAATGTCAATGCGGCGAAAAAACGTATTAGTGATGACACGAATGAGCCAAATGATAAGGCGTTGAGTCATGTGACCAGCCAGGAAGCCCCGAGAGCGTCCCAGTTTGCGATCTTAGGGTCAGAAATCAAGCACTCGACCGCGCTGCCGCTCTGGTCTTTGGCATATTCTCGAATTCTCGTGGCATTAAAAAACAGGTTAAGTGGCCCTGCACAATGCGGGCTATAAGTTGTCGCCAGCAGGTCTCACAATAATACGGTTATATTGACATTAGTGACAATATAACAGTATTATTAATCATGTTCACTGATACTCAAATACGTGAAGTCTTTCACTTCTACTTTCTCGACAGACTTCTGAAACTGTCCGATCCCGGCCTTTACATCCTCAAGGGCGGCGTCAATCTGCGTTTCTTTTTCAGAAGTCCCCGGTATTCGGAGGATATGGATATCGACGTGTTGGCCGGCAGTGTTCAGACCTTGAAAAAGAACGGTTACAAAATTCTCAATGACGGGGCTTTTCGACGTAGCTTGCGATCCTTTGATATCGCCGACATTGAAGTCAACGACCCGGCCAAAGCCAAGCAGACCGAAACAACGCAGCGATTCCGATTCGGTTTGGTAACTCCCGCTGGTTATCGTCTGCCTACAAAGGTTGAATTTTCCCGGCGCAATGAGTTCAGCGATGACGAGTCGGAATCAACATTGGTCGATACGGAGATCGCCCGTTCTTATCGAAGACTTTCGTTCCGCTGCCCACATTACACTGGCGGCACCGCCGTTGTGCAAAAAGTGCGGGCACTAGCCGGTCGGCCCGTGACGCAAGCACGCGACGTATTCGACCTCGCCATCTTGTTTCGCGGAGGACACAGGCCATCCGCAGCCTGGTCACAACTGCTTGCAAACGGAGAGCGCGCGAAAGCGATTGATTGCCTGATGGGATTGACCTGGCAGGAATTCGAAGGGCAGGTCGTGGAGTTTCTGGAAATGGATTATCGAGAGGAGTATGGCAGCAAGGATGCCTGGAATTTGTTGCAGAATCTGGTGCTGAGCCGGTTGGAAGCTGATGCTTAAGCTGTTCAATTCGGATGATTTCGTTGTCTTCACGACACGCGAACTTGCGAATCTCGTTGATATCTCTATGTCGGCGGCCGCGAAACGCTTGTCCCGGCTATCCGAAAAAGAATTCCTAACTCGAGTTACAAAAGGTGTCTGGGCGAATACGGGTCATCCGTATTTTCATCCACTGTGCTGCGTTCCGTATTTGCTAGGCAAGGAGCAAGGCTATGTTTCATTTCTGACGGCGTTACATCTGCACGGTGTGGTTTCGCAAATTCCGAAAACGATCCAGGTTGCGACAACAGGTCGCGCTCGGTCGCTAAATTCTCCAGTTGGCCGCTACGAGTTTTTTCAGGTCAAGCCAGAACTGATGACGAAGGGCGTTGGCTGGAGTGAAACGCGGCTGCCGTATCTCGTCGCCGACCCTGAAAAAGCGCTGCTCGATACGCTGTATCTTGCCACGCGCAAGAATCGACGATTCGCGCGAATGCCTGAGCTGGAAATCGTACAGCCTGGGTTTCGAGTGCAGGAGTTCGAACGTCTTCTTGATGAACTGCCGATTCCGATACGAATATTGTCGGCTATGCGCTCGCAGTGGACGGCTATTCAACGATAATATGATGGCATCAATAAGTAATGAATGATCAATTATGGCGCAGCGTGATATTGGTCAGGAGATCCTGGACTCAATCAACGAAATCAAGGCTGGCAATGTTGGCCGTGTACAGGTGTACATTACGGCGGCACAAATCAAGGCAGTACGCGAAAACGTTGGTGTTTCGCAAAGTTCGTTCGCAACCATGTTGAACGTATCGCCGCGCGCATTGCAGGAGTGGGAACAAGGTCGTCGACAACCTAACGGGCCGGCACGCTCTTTACTTGCGATTGCTGCCAAGCGGCCCGACGTCATGCAGGAGGTTTTTGCGGCCTAGGTAGGTAGTTCGCAGCAGGAAGAGTGTCCATGGTACTGTCCGAGCATGAAAGGCATCGTTTCGAAAAGCCTGTAAGGGCCTACGTTGATAGTCGACGGCCACCTCCGCACATTCGAACGGAGCTTGACGTTGGGTATCGGATTAAAGGTCAGAGTATTGAAATTTTCGAGCTGCGGCCGGCGTATCAAGATTCCGAAGAAACCGTCGAGCTTGCTATTGCAAAAGCCACGTACGTCAGGTCGAGGAATGTCTGGAATATCTATTGGATGAGGGCAGACCTGCAATGGCATCGATACGACCCGGTGGCCACTGTCCAAACGGTCGAGGAATTTGTCGCCGTATTAGATCAGGACCCGTACGGGTGTTTCTTTGGGTAAGGCTCAACATTTTGCGCCGTTAAGTTAGATGGCTCCTACCCAACGTCAATTCTTTCCAGTTCCCGGGTAACCTGCCTGATTCGAATCTGTACTTTCTTGTAGTCAATCTTCTGCCAAGCGCGGAGTGGCGGGACAAAGGCCGGATCACCGGTGGCCTCAATCTTGTCGAGCAACAGGAAGATCATTTCCCGGTCACGATCCTTCAAATGCTCCATGCGGTACGGCGGACCTTCACTGATCGCCACCGCAATGCCCTCGAGTAGCTCATTGGCACGAATCTCCCTGGCGATCTCCCAGCCTTTTTCGGTGAACACGAGAAACGGTAACCGGTGGCTGTAATCAATGTGTAGATAGCCATTCAGAATCGTCCAGTCGATGCGAGCCAGCGTATCGTCATTGGAAAGTTCGCGAAAGTAACCGTACGAGGGCGATTCATCCAGTCCGTTTTCAAGCACTGGCTTGCTTGCCGATCCCCGCAAGATCCTGGTTAACAGGCTCCTGCCACCTGTGCCAATGATGTCATCGGCGCCACGGAGAATAGCGTTTAGCTCCCGCTCGGGAATGTCCGTCAGTCCTCTGGTGTCCAGATTGACGGTGACTCGATGAGATCTTCGGCTCACGGAAGTGGATGCCCTGAATCCTCGGTCTGGCTATGATATATGCATCCGGCCTTACTATGGTCGCGAGGATGGTCCATTGATCAATATTAATGAAGCACTGCTGATTCGTCTTGCTGGAGTGACAGCCTTTGGAAGGGGACTCCATTTATTCGAAGAGAAGTGTGTTCATAGTTTTGTTACAGCCGAAAAGTGCACCGATGCCGTGGTCCACGAGCAGCAGTTGCACAAGGTCCGTTTGCGACATACTCATCGAATGATCGAAGGAGCGTGCGACTGCGAGGCGTCCGACGGCATCGAATTCTGCCATCACTGCGTGGCAGTAGCACTGGGTCTGCAAAAGCGGCAAGCGCCCGCAAAGTCAATCGATAAGCGGGCGCACTACGGCGTATCCGGCAACATCTGTCGCGGCTCACACACGAGGCACTACTGAGCGAGTTTCTCGCTGCCATCAAAGAGGACCGGCACCTACGAGATGACCTGCTGCAGAAAGTAACCCTTGCTTCGGAGCAACTGTCTTATCAGGAGCTGAAGCAAATGATTGACGATGTCTCACTTGATGACTATCTGTACGAAGCCCCAGAGATTCGGTCCTACTTTCAATGCCTGGAGTCGATGCTGGTTAGACTTGTAGAGATTGCCGAAAAGCTGGACCCGCTCATTTTTCTGCGAGGCGTGGAGTGCGCGATCAGGCGATTGAATGAGGATCTGGGTCTGATTGAAGATTTCGGCGACTTCCGGGAGCTGAGCATCGACTTGCTGATCGATTTGCATCGGAAGGCGATAGGTCGGTTGGATTGGCTACCGAATGAGCTGGCGTCGTATCTCGTCGATCGCCGTCAGGGCGACGGCTGGCACCCCTTCGATGATTTGCCGATCTTGTACGAGGAGGATCTTGGTGAGGCGTTCTGTGAGGCTCTAGCGCAAGAAGTTGAATCGCGTAGCTTTGAAGACGCGACACGGGTGCTCGAGAAGTACGCTCGCCCGAGCAGTGGTCAGTGACATCGACCCAGGCGAATCGCTTGTGGAAGCGAAAGAGTGAACACGCACCCCTAGCCTGACAAGCTCGGATCACCCGGCGCTCTTTCGAAACTCGCGGTTGTCTGTAGAATTGCGTGCATGACTCGCATCGGGTGCTGCCTCTTAACGCATGCTGTGCCTCAATGAAAACCAGGGGTGCTGGGTGACGCCAATAAGAGGCGCAAAAAAGGGCTGTAAGTGACGGCAATTAAAGAAAAAAATAGTGTTCTATTTGTTTGCATGGGCAACATCTGCCGCTCGCCAACAGCTGAAGGCGTATTCCGACGCATCGTTGAGCAGGCAGGTCTTGCTGGTGACATCGATATTGATTCAGCGGGTACTCACGCCTACCACGTCAACGAGCCGGCAGACCGTCGAGCTGCTGCAGCGGCCGAGCGTCGTGGCTATTCACTGGAAGGTATTCGCGCAAGACGTGTGAGCGCTACGGACTTCGAGCGCTTCGACTACATCGTCGCCATGGACAGTGACAACCTGGGTTTGTTGCAACAACAAGCGAGCGAAGAACACGCAGGAAAACTGCATTTGTTCCTTGAGTTTGCCGGAGCCACCGAGGACGAAGTCCCGGATCCGTACTACGGAGGGGCGGCGGGATTTGAGCGCGTACTCGACCTCGTTGAAGAAGCGTCTCGAGGTTTGCTCGAGACGCTCAGGAAAAGCAGGGCGGCCTAATCGTCCCAGGGCAGCAGGCTGCCTTCAGGCTTTGGTTTCGGTTCGGGCGCAGGCTTGGGTTCTGCTTTCGGCTCGGGCTTCGCCTCGGAAACAGGCTTCGGCTCGGCTTTTGGCGTCGGGTCGGGCCTGGCCTCAGGCGCAGGCTTCGATTCAGCTTTTGGCTTGGCCTCAGACGCAGGCTGCGGTTCCGATTTTGGCTTCGCCGCAGTTGATCCATTACCTGAAGTATCAGCGCTAACCACCGGTTCTTTAACCTCTTTTTTCGCCTTTTTATCAGACTTTGGTGCTGCCACCGGCGCCGGCATCTTGGGCTGCGTCTCGCTCAAGGCCTGGGTCTTCCTGGCCGCGTCAGCAGCGCGTTCCTCGTCCGTGCGGACCTTGGGTGGACCGTCGTCAACAACGGGCTTGGCATCAGGCTTTGCTGCGCGCTTGGAGTCAGGCTTGGCTTCCGGCTTGGCTTCTGGCATTACGTCCGGCTTAGCTTCCGCTTCCGTCGCTGCTGGCGTTCCCGAATCTGCCTTCTTGGCAGCGCGTTTCTTCGCGGGTCTCTTTCTCGCGGGCTTTTTCGCGGCGGCTTTCTTTTCAGTCTGAGCGGGCGCGTTGGCGGCTGCCTCTACTGGCGCAGCTTCATTCGGTGCGTCTGGCGTAGCCTGTTGCTGCTCCGTCTGCTCTGTCTGCTCCGTGGCCGGACGCTCACCGTTGCGTCGGCGACGCCGACCACCCCGACTGCGACGGTTGCGTGACGGCTTCGCCGTATCGGATTGCTGCTGCTTGTCCTCGGCATCCGCCTTCTTGCGCGGCTGTGCCTGCGAGGTCTTCTTCTTAGTTGCAGTTTTCTTTGAGCGCTTCTTCTTGCTGCCGCCGCGATTTTCTTCGTCACGACGCGAATCGGGACGACGTCGGCTTCGTTGCCCACCTCGCGAACGGCTGTCCTGGCTCGATGAACTGCGTCGTCTCGACTGCTGCTTCTTCTTCGGTTTCGGCTTTTCATCAGCGCCTGAAAACAGCCCCATGATGCTGGCGAGAAGGCCTTTGCTCTCCGTCTCGCGCTTCGGTACCGCCTTCGTTGGTTTCATAACGGCAATCGCCGCCGGTTCAATTTCTTTGCGCTCGAGTATGGCCTGCGGAGATTCCGGTTCAACGTCTGCGTCAGTCAGTTCGTAGCTGGAGCCGGTATTCTCAGGCAGGTCAGTCTGGTCGTCGCGCACACGACGTACGTCGTAATGCGGTGTTTCGAGTGCCGGGTTAGCCACGAGGACCACCTGCATTTCATTGCGTGACTCAAGGCTCTGCACCCAGTCGCGCTTCTCATTCAGGAGGTAGGTGGCCACTTCAACCGGCAGTTGCGCGATGACCTTGGCTGTACGCTCCTTGCGGGCTTCTTCGCCAATGATGCGCAGGATAGCCAATGCCAGCGATTCGACACTGCGAATCGTGCCAATGCCGGAGCAGCGCGGGCAGGTCAGGTAGCTCGACTCGCCCAGGGATGGCCGCAGCCTTTGGCGCGACATCTCGAGCAAACCGAAACGCGAGATCTTGCCAATCTGTACACGGGCTCTATCCTGGCGCACGGCATCGCGCAGTCGGTTTTCGACGTCGCGCTGATTCTTCTGCGGTCCCATATCGATAAAGTCGATGACGATCAGGCCACCCAGATCGCGTATACGCAATTGGCGGGCGACCTCATCCGCGGCTTCGAGGTTGGTGTTGAGCGCTGTTGCCTCGATGTCACCACCTTTGGTTGCTCGTGCCGAGTTGATATCGATCGAGACGAGCGCCTCGGTGTGGTCGATGACGATGCTGCCACCGGAGGGCAGGTTGACCGAATGCGTGAACGCTGACTCAATCTGGCTCTCGATCTGGTAACGGGTAAACAGCGGTACCGGATCCTCGTAGTGCTTGAGCTTTTTGAGGTTGTGCGGCATGACCTGCTCGACGAATTCGCAGGCTTCTTTATACGTTTGTTCGTCATCGATCAGGATCTCGCCGATCTCAGCTGTCAGGTAGTCACGCAGGGCGCGTACGACCGAGTTGCTTTCGCGGTAGATCAGAAACGGCGATTTGCGTTCCAGGACGACGTTTAATATTGCCGTCCAGATCGTCAACAGGTTTTCGAGGTCCCAGGCGAGTTCTTCTGCACTGCGGTCGATGCCGGCCGTACGCAGGATCACGCTCATGCCGTCCGGTATGACCACGTCGTTGAGCGACTGGCGGGCGAGGTCACGATCGGAGCCGACGATGCGTCGTGACACACCGCCAGAACGGGCCTTGTTCGGCTTGAGGACGATGAATCGTCCGGCAAGGCTGACAAACGTCGTCAGGGCGGCGCCTTTGTTACCGCGTTCTTCCTTGTCAATCTGTACGACAATGTCCTGACCTTCTTTCAGGACGTCCCGAATATTGGGTTTGCCGGAGTCGACCTTCTTAACGAAGTACTCGCTGGAGATCTCTTTGAGTGGCAGGAAGCCGTGGCGATCGGCGCCAAATTCGACAAATGCCGCTTCGAGGCTGGGCTCGATGCGGGTTATTTTGCCTTTGTAGATATTTGCTTTTTTTCGTTCGCCTGCCGGTAATTCGATATTGAGGTCAAATAGGCGTTGGCCATCGACCATCGCCATGCGCAACTCTTCTTGCTGAGTCGCATTGATTAACATTCTTTTCATGATGCCCTACTTGTGATGTGAGAGAGGGCAGTGAGACAGAACGGAGTGCCAGGGGACGTGCGCAGGGTGGCTCACACAGGAATAACTGGCGCACGATGGCGCTGCCTGTGTAATGGATTATTTCGATCTGGGCCTGAATCAGAGGAATCAGGTCCCGCAAAAAATTCAGCATTTGAACCCTGCGGCTATGCCGCTGTGGCGCTCGCTACGTTTGGTGCTCGCTGCCATCTTGGTTGGCCTCGCACTGCGAGACCCAAAAAAACTGTAATGACTTTCCAGTTACGATACGGCTGGTCCAGGATTGGGGCCGCGTATTTCCTGTGCATTGCCCGAAAAGTCGTCCGGGGTGTCACAGGGCGCTAATATAGCACACAGTTTGCTTCCATCAAGTTATTGATCATGCAGAAAAAGTCGCAAAAAGCCCCGGCCCCGGTTCACGCCAAAGTGCGCAAAATTCGCATTGACGGCGAGCAGGCCGGCCAGCGTATCGACAATTTCCTGCGCCGTGAACTCCCGGGGGTTCCGAAAGGGCGCCTGTACCGGATTCTGCGTCGAGGCGAGGTTCGGGTGAATGGAGGCCGGATACGGGCCGAGTACAAGCTGCAGGAGGGCGACGAGGTGCGGGTGCCGCCCGCGCGAGTGCGGGCGCCGGGCGATGCGCCTGCAGAGGGCGCTGTGAACAGGATTCTCGACAGGATCATATTCGAGGATAAGAGACTATTGGTTATCGACAAGCCGTCCGGCGTTGCAGTGCACGGCGGCAGTGGCATTAGCCATGGCGTGATCGAATTGTTGCGTCACGGACGTCCCGAACTGACGGATCTGTCGCTCGTGCATCGCCTGGACAGGGAGACTTCGGGTTGCCTGGTGATGGCGAAGCGCCGCAGCGCGTTGCGCGAATTGCACGAGAGGTTCCGGGACGGAGTTGTCGAGAAGAATTACCTGGCGCTAGTCGTCGGAGACTGGCAATACGGCGATCAGCTAATCGACAAACCGCTGCTGGTTGAGAACCGCAAGGGCGGGGAGCGTCATGTCATCGTGAGCAAAGGCGGCAAGAGCGCCCAGACGCGTGTTGCCTTGTCGCGGACCTTTGGTAAGTACAGCCTGTTGCTGTGCGCGCCGCAGACAGGACGGACACACCAGATTCGCGTGCACCTGCAGGCGCTCGAGTTCCCGATCCTGGGGGACGAGCGCTACGGTGACGAGGACGAAAATCGGCAGGCGAAGAAGTTCGGACTAAAGCGTCTGTTCCTGCATGCGCAGTCGATTGCGTTCCCTGATGGCAGCGGCAACGAGCAACATTTTACGACGCCGTTGTCTGAAGACCTGGAGCGGTTCCTGGCTGTCGGCGTGCCGAAGATTCAGGGTAGTAAGTAGCCGAGTTCCAGGAGCACGTCTGAGACCCAGATCATCGGCAGGCCGATGAGCGCTGTCGGGTCGTCGGTCTTGACGGATTCGAACAGCACAAAACCGGCACCCTCGATCTTGAAACTGCCAGCACAGTCATACGGTTCGTCATGCCGCAGGTAGGTTTCGGCGAGCCGCCGGTCAAACTGGCGAAATCGCACCGTGGTCTTGTCGACATGCTCGTATCGGGTCCGGCCAACAGGGTCGAGAATGCAGACGGCCGTGCGAAACGTAACGGTCTGGCCGGAGGCGGCCATCAATTGCTCGACAGCTTTCTGGTGTTCGCCGGGTTTGCCAAGTACCTGGCCATCGAGCACAGCCAGCTGGTCTGCGCCGATAATCAGGGAATTGCGCGCCGTTCTCGACACGGTCTCGGCCTTTTGTCGCGCCAGCCCGCGCGCCAGTTTCTTTGGACTCAGCCCGTCAGAATTGCTCTCGTCGATATCCGGCGAAACGGACTCGTAGTCATCGAGGAAGCGGTCGAGCAGACCTCGGCGATACGGCGAGGCCGATGCGAGCACAATCGAAGGGGCCGAAGGATTTTGCATAAAATCAAATGCTTGGGGCCGAAAAACGTGAGTTTACCCACTTTATTGGCTAGAACCGATATTTTCCTTGCCGTGCACTTTGACAGTAGCTCTGGAGGTACTTATCATGCGCGCGCCATGGGCAATCCGCTGCGAGATCGCCGCACTCCGCTGGAATTAGCGGCGAGCGGTCAAGTCATTGAATTTTCGGAGAAAATTGGTGATTTCGAACGATTGGCGGTAATTGTCGAGGGTGATCTCGAATCATTGGACCCTGATAAACTCCCGTCCGGCTGGCGCGATTCGTTAGTTTCGGGCCGGCTGAGCTTCAGTTTTGCTGATGCGCAGAACGAATTGCCGATGCTCGAGGGAAGGGTCACGGCGACGCCTGATGCCGTTTGTCAGCGTTGCCTGGAGTCGTTTGAAATGCCGCTCGCGGCGGACCTGCGGCTACTGCTTGGCGACGATGAGTCGGCAGGCGTGAGCGACGAAGATCTTGAGATCTGGGAGCTTGATGAGGATACATTTCGGCCGTTGGATCTCGTTGAAGAGGCGCTGATCATGGCGATGCCGTACGCTGCGATGCATGTCGATGATGACGCATGTCGCGGCCCAGGTGAGAAAGTGTCAGAGCCTGGTGACAAGACACGACCGTTTGCGGCCTTAAAAGCGCAAATGGAAAAAGAGAATTGAGGAGAGAGAAATGGCTGTTCAAAAAAGTCGCAGGACCCCGTCAACGCGTGGCATGCGCCGCGGGCATGACAAGGTAAAGAAACCCGCTCTGTCGGTTGACCCGACGTCGGGTGAGACCCACCTGCGGCATCGCGTGTCGCCCGACGGTTTCTACCGCGGCGAGCAGGTTGTCGCGCAACCTGAAATCATCGACGACGAAGACGAGTAAACCCACTTTTCTATCAGGCCGTGTTAACTAACGGCCTGCTTGTCTGTGGCGACACACTCGATTATTTCCATTGATGCGATGAGCGGCGACCTCGGTGCCGAGGTAGTCGTGCGGGCGGCCAATCAGGCGTTGCGCGAATACTCACAACTCGAACTTCTGCTCGTTGGCGACCAGGAAGAGTTGCAAGGACATGTCACACGGATCGTTGGTGACGAACCCCGCCTGACAATCGTGCATGCGAGCGAAGTCGTGGAAATGTCCGACTCGCCAGTTGATGCGATGCGTAAGAAAAAAGATTCATCGATGCGTGTGGCAATTAATCTCGTCAAGGAAGGCAGGGCAGAGGCCTGTGTCAGCGCTGGTAACACCGGCGCGTTGATGGGGACGGCGAAATTCGTGCTCAAGATGCTGCCCGGTATCGACAGACCGGCGATCATCACCGAGTTGCCGGCCAAAGGTGGCACATTACACATGCTCGATCTTGGCGCGAACACGTTGTGCACCGCCGACCATCTGTTCCAGTTTGCGGTCATGGGCTCGATCGTTACCGAAGACATTACCGGCGTCGAGAATCCGCGTGTAGCGCTGCTCAATATTGGCGCTGAGGACACCAAGGGTCATGACACGGTTAAAGACGCTGCGGCGATGCTCAATGCGAGTTCGCTGAACTATGTTGGTTTCATCGAAGGCAGCGAGTTGTTCTCTGGCAAGACGGATGTTGTTGTCACGGATGGTTTCACCGGCAACGTAGCCTTGAAGACGATGGAAGGTACGGTCGGCCTGGCGGCACACTATCTGAAGCGCGCATTTACACGCAACCTGTTCTCGAAGGTGCAGGCATTCCTGTCGCTATCCGTGTTGAATCATCTCAAAGGACGTATGGATCCGCGGAAATACAACGGTGCGACTCTCGTCGGCCTAAATGGTATTGTTGTCAAAAGCCACGGCAGCGCTGATTCATACTCGTTTTTACATGCGATCACGACGGCGGTAGTCGAAGTACAAAAACAGGTGCCACAACAAATCGGCAAGCTGCTCAAAAAGGAATCCGCATGAGGTACTCGAAGATAGTCGGAACCGGGCGTTACCTGCCCGAGAATATTCTGACCAACTTCGATCTCGAAAAGATGGTCGACACGAATGACGAGTGGATTCGCAGTCGCACGGGTGTCGAGCGCCGGCATTGTGTTGCACCTGATCAAACGACATCGGACATGTGCGTGGAAGCGGCAAAAGTTGCGATTGAGGATGCCGGTCTCGAACCGTCTGACATCGACATGGTTGTTATCGGCACAACATCGCCTGACCTGATATTCCCAAACGCCGCAACCCTCGTGCAACATCGCCTTGGTATTCCAGCATGCCCTTGTATCGCGACCGAAGAAGCATGCACGAGTTTTATTTACGGCTTGTCGATCGCTGATACGTTTATAAAGGCGGGTGAGGCAAAGTGCGTTCTCGTCATTGGTGCTGAGTGCATAACGAAACTTGTCGACTGGAATGACCGCAATACCTGCGTGCTCTTCGGTGATGGTGCCGGTGCTGTAATCCTGAATGCGTCGGAGGAGCCTGGCATCCTGGCGACCCACCTGGGTGCGGACGGACAATACAAGGATTTGCTGTATTACCCGGTCGGCGCGTCGAAAGATCTTCACAAAGCGGGTACCGACGAAGCCTCGATCATGATGACGGGCAACGAAGTGTTCAAAGTAGCCGTAAAAACGCTTGGGAATGTTGCTACCGAAGTATTGGCGAAAGCCGGAGTTGATCAGTCCGAAGTGGATTGGCTTATTCCGCATCAAGCCAACATTCGTATTATCCAGGCGACAGCGAAACGTCTCAATTTGCCCATGGAGAAGGTCATCGTGACCGTCCAGGACCACGGCAATACCTCAGCCGCATCCGTACCGATGGCGCTGGACGTTGGTATCCGTGACGGCCGCGTCAAGAAAGGCCAGCTGGTACTGATGGAGGCCTTTGGTGGCGGATTTACCTGGGGGTCTGTGTTGATGCGACTCTGACCTGAGGAGGGTAGTTTGAACGACAAAGCTGTTACCCGTGTTCACTGGAGCTTCTGGTTGATAAGCGCGATTGCGCTGATCTGGAATGTGTTGGGTTCCGTAAATTTCTTCATGCAGATGAACCCGGAGATGCTCGATGCATATCGCGAGTCCGAACGCGCAATAATTCAAGGTCGCCCTGCATGGGCCACCGGAGGATTCGCAATCGCCGTCATCGTCGGTGCGCTTGGCGGCCTTCTTCTCCTGCTTAGAAAATCGGCTGCGACGTATTTGTTTGTTGCGTCATTTCTTGGCGTGATCGTGACAACGGCCCATACGCTCAGTGTGGACTTCGACTTCTCGCTGATTGAAATCCTGGTAATGGTCCTGATGCCGCTTGTCGTTGCGGCGTTCCTGATCTGGTATTCGAGGTACGCCGAGAGCAAAGGTTGGATTGGCACCAGCACGCAGGAGCGATAACCTCCGATGAGGGGTCGCCTTGGACTGTCTTCATCACGATTCCCTTAGAAAGATCAAGCTGGCAATCTAACATATGACCAGCAAAGGACCTTGTTCACATTTGCGGCTGTGACTCTTACCACGGCAATTTTTTTCCCAACATGGACAATGGTAACTAACTGAACGGACTCTGATTTCCTCACATGATTGGGTCGCCATGTTCAATATGCCAGATGGAATAGTAACGGTGCATCTCGATGGCGAGCGCTATCGCGGTGCCTATTTCTTTCGTGGAGATGAGCTCTTCGTTACTGCCTATGGGTATCAGGAATCTTCAGCAAATATGGCGGTCCTCCAGGGCGAGCGTGGCAAAGCTGCCCTGAATCTCGCCAAGCTGGTGCTGATTGACATGATCAGGGATGCCGGGAGGTTACAAAGTCCATTCCCCGAGCTATCGATGCAAGGTTCGACAACACAGATGTGTTTGCAAGGCTCAACGACACAGATTGGCATTTGAGAACTGCGCCGCTCCCACGGCGCTCTCAATTTCCGTGAACAATACCTGCAAGGCTCCTTTTGGCGGTGATTTCAGACGGTCGCCTGCAGTTTCATCATCCAATCATCAGCAATCCGTTGGTACTCCATAAGGTCTTTCAAGCTCGCCGTGTGCATTCTAAAAGCTGGCAGCAACTTCGCCCGGCCCTGACTGCCAATAGGTACGATGAAAGACGTCGTGACTTATCCAATAATTGCCGGGCTTGCGAATATTTTCCCAAGATATGAGGAGAAATATCATGCGAGCTACTATTCGGAGACCCGTTATTTTGGGTGCTATCCGCACGTTTTTTGTGTGCGCTTCACTGCTATCCGCTGGGGTAGTACAGGCGGAATCTTTCGAGCGAACTGCTTCTGGGTGGCTTAATCAAACGGAAGTCGATATGAACGGCAACGGAATTCCGATCAATTCGTTGACCGTTTTCGGCAAGGGTACCTTTGGCAAGAGCGCTAGTAACGACGTGGGCGAAACGGGTCCGTTTGCCGGTGATTTTTGCGAGTTTTTTCCCCCAGATATCGTAGTCATACGTCTGCCAATAATTTCTCGCTCAAGCATCATCCGTTTTGCCAGCGGAGATTTGCTGTTTGCCACGCTGGCGACAGATGGATTACCGAGCAGTTTGTGTATCGACGTCAGGAACGGGACGAGGACTGTGGAAATCCATATGGTAATTTCGGGTGGGACAGGCAAGTTTGACGGCGCAACTGGCGAACTATTGGTTACCGGAAATTCGACGCCGGTATTAACAGAAGCCGGATTGCCTGTGCATATCGCAGTCACTCAAAATACAAATGGTGAGGTACATCTCCTGAATGACGATTGAGCTTTTCCATTGCACGAAAAACCAAAGGTCCCGCCGTTGTGGCGGGGTTTTTGTTATGACCACTTCTGGCCGTAACGAGAACTTCGCGATCGTCGACGAGCGGACCCTGGAATATCGTTGGGGATGGACCTTCTTTTTCGATTCCAGGAAATATGTGGAAACCCGGGATTCACGATACAAGTCACCTAATAGAGCCGCTTTCATGGTCGATACTTCTGCGAGATAATTAGCAGTTAGGCGTCCTGGGACTGAGACTGAAAATGAACCTCGAGGGATCGTGTCACTGTTGCGCAGTTCGCTTCACGCTTCGTTCAGCGCATCCATACCCATTTAACTTTTGCTACTGCTCCATTTGCCGTAAGCAGCCCCTCACGACACTTGGAATCTAAAGCTCTGAGCGACCGCTTTCGGTGAAAGCAGACATTCGAGGTTCTTCGGGTCAGTCGCGCCCAGGCTGAGGACGCTAGTCGTCGCGAGACCTCATTCTTTGTTCGCGCGTGAGTTCACGCGGATGGCCGACTTTGCGAAATCCATCGAGCTGGTGGGTGATAGCGAGTACCGGGTGACGCAGTAGCATGCGCGGACCGGCGAAGCGCATGATTTTCCTTACCTGCTCTTTGCGCGCCGGCTTGTAGCAGTGAACAGGGCAGTTGGCGCAGGTGGGCTTGTCATCACCGTACGGGCATTTCTCGAGCCTTAGCTCTGCGTAGTCGAGAAACTCGCTACACTCGTCGCACAGCGCCTCTTCGGTTCCGTCATGGTGTGCCGAGCAGTAGATGCCGACCATCTTCGACATGGTCAGTCGTTCACGAGCCAGGTGTTTCTTCACCAGATCCCTGATTTCTTTCCACGTTTGGAACGCCGCTGCATGCGCTGGTGTAGTTGCTGACGTTTACGATCGATACGATCGCGGCGGATTGCGCCATCGATATCGTTGCCGTACTTGTTATCAAACTCATGACGGAACGTGTGAAAGTCGTCGTACGCTTCACGAACGTGCTGCATTTCCCGCGTGACGAGTTCGATGATGATGACGTCGTCGAGATAACCAATGACAGGAATATCGTCGGGGAGGATATCTTCGGGATCGCTGAAATAGACGAACATCGCCAGGAGTCGCTCACGATCGGAATTGGGCAACTGCCATTCGTCATCAGCCAGCATCTGGATCAACCGCTCAAGCACCGGAATGCGCTCGGCGACGAAATCGGGCAGGGGTTCATTGCCGCGAATTTCTTCGAGCACATGCTGGACGGCGTCTACGATCTCCTGCTCTTCCGCATCGCGTACAGCTTCGCGCGATTGCTTGAGCGCCTCGCGGAAGTAGTGCAGGTCACGATCGCTGAGTTCGAATGCTAGTTTGAGTCCCATGCGAGTCAGAGGCTACCGACCGGGCCCGGCAGGGTCAATCAGAATCATGACTGGTGCACGACGCGAGCATGATCAATGGTTTACCATACGCTCTGTACCCCACGGTCACACTGATGAAACCGAAACTGATAATTGGCAACAAGAACTACTCGTCTTGGTCGCTGAGATCCTGGTTGTTGTTGCGCGAGGCCGAGATCGACTTCGATGAGCAGCGGATTCTGCTGGATGTCGAAGACACGGCGGCCGCGATTGCGGCTGTGAACCCGAGTGGCACGGTCCCTGTGCTGCAGCTCGGCGATCTGACCGTCTGGGACACGATGGCAATTGCCGAGACCATCGCGGAACGCTGGCCCGAGAAAAAACTCTGGCCGGAGGATCCGGACGTGCGTGCGTTCGCGCGCAGCATCTGCGCGGAAATGCACTCGGGTTTTCATGTGCTGCGCGAGTGCATGCCGATGAACTGCCGTGCCATGGGGCGCATGGTGCCGTTGCCCGATGTGCTGACAGACGATATTGCTCGCATCATCGCGATCTGGTCGGAATGCCATAACAAGTACAGCGGCGACAGCGGCTGGTTGTTCGGCCATTTCACAGTTGCCGACGCGATGTTTGCGCCGGTCGTGTTGCGCCTGCGAACGTACGGCATCAACCTGCCGGAATCGGCGGGCTTTTACCCGCATCGAGTCCTCGAAAGCGAGGCGATGCAGGAATGGCTGGCTGCGGCGGAATGTGAGGTTGAAGTGATTGACCGGGAAGAGAAGGGTAGATGATTCGAGCATTGCACGTAATTCTGGTTCTAACCCCGCTACTGCTACACGTAGCAAAGGCAGAAATATACGAGCTACCTCCCGAAGGCTATGACGTCATCGGCGCCATCTCGACCATAACGGCACGCAAGGAAGACACGCTCGTGGATATCGCACGACGCCACGGCCTTGGCTACCAGGATATCGTTCGCGCGAATCCCGAGGTCAACGTCTGGGTTCCGGGCGAGGGCACCGAGGTCATCCTGCCGACACAGTACGTGCTGCCTCCAGGTCCGCGCGACGGCGTCGTCCTCAATCTTGCCGAGTACCGCCTGTACTACTTCCCCAAGGTGAAAGAGGGTGAGACAGCCTATGTCATGACGTACCCGATCAGCATCGGGCGCATGGACTGGGAGACGCCGCTCGGCAAGACGTCGGTGATTTCAAAGGTGCGCAAGCCGAGCTGGTACGTACCGAAGTCGGTACTGGCAGAGCACGAAGCAGACGGCAACCCGTTACCGCGCATCGTGCCACCGGGACCAGACAATCCGTTGGGCGAGTACGCAATGCGGCTGGGCCTGCCGGGTTACCTGATTCACGGCACCAACCGTCCGGCGGGCGTCGGTATGCGAGTGACGCACGGTTGCATCCGCATGTTTCCCGAGGACATAGAGTTTCTGTTCGGCAAGATCGATTTGAACACGGCCGTTCGCATCATCAATCAACCCATCAAGATGGGTTGGTCGGGTAATGAACTCGTTATGGAAGTACATCCCGTTCTCGAGTTCGTGTTGCCTGAGGCAGCCGATGAAACAGCCGATGAGGCAATGGATGAGAACGCCGAAGATCCGCTCGAGGTTGTCGTAGAGATCAAGGACCCGCTGACCTATGTCACGGAGCAGTTTATTGAGACGACGGCAGAGCGCGCTGGCCAGCTCGACTGGCAACTGGTGGAGCAGCTTGTTAACCGGTCAGAGGGAATTCCGACACCGGTGGGGCAGGAAATAAAAAACGCCGCGACAAGCGCGGCGTTCGAATAGAAGCTTTTATGTCTTTTACTTAGACATTGTCTTCTGGAACATACGTTCCATGCTTTCGCGATTCGCTTCGCAGCAAGCCTGTGCTTCAGTAGCAGCAGACAGTGCCTGGTCTGCAGTGCTCTGAGCAGCAGCAGCGGCCTGTGTGGCACGATCAGCAGCGGCGCGAGCGGCTTCAGCTGATGAAGCAGCAGCGGCAGCGTCAGCAGCGGCCTTGTTAGCCGTGGCTTCGAGTTCTGCCGTGTTGGCGCAGCCTACTGTCAGTGCAGCAGCGAGCATCAATGCGCTTATTTTGAGTGCGGTTCTCTTCATGTCCTAAAATTCCTCTGTTGGGATATAAACTGCAGGCGCATTATTTCGTAAACAACTCGTTCCCGCAACGAAAATCACTGTTTTTATTATCTTTTGTCGTCGACAAGCGACATGACACAGGCTCACAGGTCCGTTCCCGGGTACGCGCCCGAGCTTAACCTCGCTCGCCATCCATGGCTCGCTCAGCCGGAGTTCGGAGGACCGGCGCAACGGGGTGTTTGGCGACCGAAGTAAAGCGGACCGAAGGGAGCCATGAGGTCGATAAATGCCCCGGTGCGCCGTGTCGTGTAGTCCGTTTCAGGCCCATGCAGAAACCGCTTGCACTGATCGAAGTACTGTATATAATTACATGCACTGTAATCT